>Ga0209220_1000001_pt1 | contig 220068 bp, 206 predicted proteins | sample BlaSpr_A8_OM3_M3_FD_187984 | JGI IMG/M metagenome (GOLD analysis project Ga0209220, IMG submission 187984) | Forest soil microbial communities from Thunder Bay, Ontario, Canada - Black Spruce, Ontario site 2_A8_OM3_M3 (SPAdes) (version 2) | ecosystem: Environmental > Terrestrial > Soil >... | reverse complement strand
CGATCTGCTTGATTTTGAACGCGTGTTGCTCGCCCACGTGACGTCATCGCCGCCGTCAGGCTCGGCAAGCCAGAGCGTGCTCTGCGTCTTGCCCGGCAACATCGTAGGACCGGCGGTCACTTGCGCGTACTGCGCCGCGGCAGCGGGCGCTCGATTGATCATGAAGTCGTCTCATAGTGAACGGCGGCTCGCCGAGCTTGTAGCCGAACAGTTTGACGGCCTTGGGCCGCCTCTGCGCGGTATGCTGCAACCCCTGTATTGGAAGGGCGGCGATACGGAACAAGAGGCGGAGATTTTGCGAGCAGTCCGCCGGGTTGTCGTGTTCGGCCGGGATGAGACCATTGCGATGCTCGAACGGCGCGCTCCCGCGTCGACTCGGGTCATCGGCTACGGCGACGGGGTGAGCGTGGGGTTTGTCTCGCAGGCTGCGGATATGGCGGCTGCAGCGCGTGCGTCGTCATGGGATGTGGCTATGTTCGATCAATGCGGCTGCATGTCACCGCAGACCATCTACGTCGAAGGTGACGACAGTAGAGCGGTCTTATTCGCCCAAGCTTTGGCCTATGAATTAGACAGCCGTGAAAACGATCTCCCGCGCGCAAGGCCGGATGATGCTGAAAAGACGGCCCTGGCTGACGTCATGCGGCGGCTGCAGGTCACTGCTCTGCCGGCTGCCACGCACGCACTCGGTACCATGCACGTTGGGCCGAAGAAGCACGGCGTTCCCGCCTTTGTGGTGACTGTTGCGCCCTTCGCAGCGCCGACGAGCACCGGCTTCGGACGCGTCGTCGTCGTCAAACCATGTGCCGATGCTGGCGCGGCCGCTGGAGCAGCCGCCGCGTTGGGCTCAAAGCTTGAGACGGTTGGCATCGCTGGAGGGCCGGCTAGTGTTTTTGCACGTGCCGGGGCTCGCCGTGTGTGTCCCTTAGGTGAAATGCAAGCGCCACCGTTCGGTTACCGGCCTCGCATCGCCGACTTTCTAGCGGAGACCGCATGATAGCGCTGCCTTACGGTAGGCAGCTAGGCGAGATTGTGGAGCGGCCTCCCGGTCCGAACAGCCGGCGTCTTGCGGCGCAACTGCGCCGCTATGAAAGCCGTAACATCACCTATATCAGCGACGACTTCCCTGTCTTCTGGTCCCGCGGCCTAGGCGCCAACATTACGGACGTGGATCAAAATGTCTATGTCGATTTGACGGCTGCGTTCGGGGTTGCGGCCGTCGGACATAGCAACGAGCGTGTCGCCGATGCGGTCTCTCGCCAAGCGCACCGGCTGTTGCATGGCATGGGCGACGTGCACCCCACCGGCAACAAAGTAGCCCTGGCAAAGATGCTGTGCGAGATCACGCCCGGCGACGAACCGAAAAAGGTGATTTTTGCTTCTACCGGGTCGGAAGCGATCGAGGCCGCCCTCAAGACCGCGGCCGTCGCGAGCGGCAAGCCCGGTGTAATCTGTTTCACGGGAGCCTATCATGGGCTTACGTATGGAGCGCTGAGCGTCACCGACCGCAGCCATTTCAAAGAACCGTTCTTGCAGCAGCTCGGCGATTTCGCCATCCGCGCCCCTTACCCGTACTGCTATCGTTGCCCGCCGGAGTTCGCCCACCCGACCTGCTCCGAAGGCTGTTTCAACGCGCTGCGCGAGATCGTCTTAAGCAAGCGGGGAGCGTCAGTGGGCGCTGTGATCCTCGAGGTCGTCCAAGGCCGCGGTGGCGACATTCCGGCGCCGCTGGATTGGCTGCGTAACGTACGGCGGCTATGCGATGAACGGCAGCTGGTGCTCATCGTTGACGAGATCTATACGGGTTTTGGCCGCACCGGTCACTGGTTCGCATGCCAACGCGCCGGCCTGATCCCTGATATCATCTGCGTCGGAAAAGGACTATCCTCCGGGTTCCCGATCGCCGCGTGCGTCGGTAGCGCGGCGGTCATGGATCGCTGGCCTGAGACGACGGGCGAGGCCATCCACACCAGCACCTTCTTGGGCCACCCAACCGGCTGCGAAGCCGCTCTTGCCTCTATCGCGGAGTTGCGCGACACGGACCTGGTGCAGCGAGTCGCTGCGCTCGAGCCGACGACAGCGGAAGCATTGGAAGATCTGAAAGCAGCGTCCAAGGGACGTATCGGCGACGTGCGTGGTTGCGGACTTATGTGGGGCATTGAATTCGTGGACCGTAGTGGCGCTCCCGACGCCGCCGCGGCTCAAGCCGTCGTCATCGAGGCCATGCGGCACGGCGTGCTTGTTTTGACGAGCGGACCTGGCGGCAATGTCATCGCTATTTCACCGCCGCTCGTTATCACAGCCGAGCAACTGGCGTTTGGGCTCGGCATTTTGCGCGACGCAGTAGCGGAGTTTTCTGTAAAGTAGAAATATCCACAGCGTTGTTCGCAAGTTTATTCACATGCAGCATCTATTGTCCACAATTTAATTCGAAAAACGAACATTCGTTTCGTTGCGCCCTCATAAGTGGTCGAGTATACTGCCAATACACCGACCGCGGTGCCGAGAAAGTTAAGCAACAACGGATGCTACGTTTGCAAGCGTAGAGAGCGGAACTTCTCGGAAATGGTACCCCTACCGTTGGGGATCTGGCTCTAAGCCAGGTGATGGCTCTGGGGATCATGTCCCAGTTAAGCCGCGCGAACGAATCTACTGACTAGAGAGTGAGATTCGGAAACGCAGCGAAAGCGCCATCGACCTAACAGTAAACGATCGAGCTTCATGCTCGATCGTTTCTGTTTTGCGGGGTTTGCAAGCGCTCGCCCTAAAAGCAAGAGAGCATGGCGCTGCACGACGGTACGGGATCGGATGAAGAGCTTGTGCCGCCCGCCCCAAACCGGCGCTTAGGTGCACTCTCCTACCCCGAATTCCGCCTCTTGTGGTTTGGGCTTATCGTTTCCAACACGGGCAGCTGGATGGCCGCGCTAGCGCAGGGCTGGCTGGTCGTGGAACTTTCCCCGAGCCAAGCGCTTGCTCCATTCTATTTGGGCCTGGTGGGCTTTGTGCGTTCCATTCCTGTGGTGCTGCTCTCCGGATTCGCCGGCACCATCGCTGACCGGGTCGACCGGCGCAGAATTTTGGTCATCGCCCAGATCATTTTAGGCCTCTGTGGTCTTTCGCTCGCAGTCTTGTCGCAATTCCATTTGGTCAGGATTTGGCACGTGCTGCTGCTTGCGGCGCTATCGTCGGCTACCTCGTCCTTTGAGGCGCCCACCAGGCAATCCATGGTGCCGCTGCTCGTCGGGCCGCGCGATCTGATGAACGCCATCGGCCTGAACTCAGCGGCTTTCAACGGCCCGGCGATTTTTGGCCCGGCTATTGGCGGAATCTTGGTTGGCACCGTCGGCGTCGCGATGTGCTTTTACATCAACGCCCTGTCCTACGTGGCGGTGTTGATCGCGCTCGCCTATATGACGCCTAAGCCGCCAATGTCTATCCCCGAGCGGCCCGGAATCTGGCAAGAAATGATGGAGGGCTTGCGTTACGTTCGCACCCACGCGGACATTTTTGCCATCTGCATCCTAGCTGCCATCGTAGCCGTCATCGCGCGCCCCTACATTCAGCTGTTGCCCGCTTTCGTCAAGACCGTGATGCATGGCGGCCCGAAAGTGCTTGGAGCGGCGATGGCTGCGTCCGGCGCCGGGGCGCTCGCGGGTTCCATTGCGACCGCAATGATCGATATGCAGCGCAGGCGCGGCTTGCTGCTCGCTGCCAGCGGGATTGCGACCGGGCTGAGCTTGACATTATTCGCTCTCTCGCATGAGATCGTGCTCGCGCTCGCCAGTCTTGTCGCGCTTGGCATATCCATCATGCTCTTCATGGGGATGACCAATACCCTGTTGCAAGTGTACACGCCGATTGAGATCCGCGGGCGGGTCATGTCGCTCTATACCATGATTTTTTTAGGCTTCATGCCCTTCGGCTCGTGGCTGCTGGGCAGCGCAGCGTCTTTGACGTCGTTGCCCGCGACGCTTGCAGTTGCCGGATTGGTGGTGGCCGTCGCGGGGCTCGTCGTGCGCAGCCGCAACACGCTACCCGAGCTGGCTTAAACGGCGAACGTCTCCAAGCGGCGTTTGACCGATTGCAGGAATCGCGACGCCACCGCACCATCGAGCACGCGGTGATCCAAGCACAGGCACAGGTTCATGATCGAACGGATGGCGATGGCCTCATTGATCACCCAGGGCCGTTTTACGATCGCCTCCATAGTGATGATGGCCGCCTGCGGCGGATTGATGATGGGGACCGAGGCCACGCTGCCCAACGCGCCTGTGTTATCAACGGTTATGGTGCCGTCCGACATCTCCTCGATGCTGAGTTTGCGTTGACGCGCCTTGCTCACGAGCTCGTTGATGGCTCGCGCCATCCCGGAAAGACTCAAACGATCGGCATCACGCACCACCGGAACGACGAGGCCATCCTCGATTTCCACGGCGATGCCGACGTTGATATGTTGGCGGATGATGATCTTGTCGCCGGCCCAGGTGGCGTTGACGGTGGGAAATTCGCGCAGCGCGCCGCACACTGCCAGCACCACAATCGGTAGGAACGTCAGGTTGACGCCGTCGCGCGCTTTGAAGCCTTCTTTTTCGCGCTCGCGCCAACGCACGAGATCGGTGAGGTCTGCTTCCACCATCGACCAAGCGTGGGGAATCGTCGTCTTTGAAAGCACCATCCGCTCTGCGATGGTCTTACGCATCTGCGAAACGCGGATGACGGAATCGCCTTCGGCCGGCGGTGGGATGGGTACAGCATGTGGGTGCACGGCGGGAACGGACAGCGGCTGGACGCCGGCTTGGCCTTGCACCGCAGCGGCTGTCTGCGCCGCAGGTGCAGGACGATTGCCACCCGACTCCACGACCCGAAGCACATCGTGCGCCGTGACTCTGCCTCCCCGGCCGGTTCCAGGCAGATTACGCAAGTCCAAACGATGTTCGCGGGCAAGCTTGCGGACCGCGGGGGAGTAGCGGACTCCATCGCCGCCGGCAGCGCTTTCGTCGGGGGCTGTGGCAGACGACGATGAGGCAGACGACGATGAGGCGGACGACGGCGTGGCAGCGCTCGCTTCGCTTTGCGCTGCTGATTTCACCGGCGCTTCAGGGCTCGCGGGCGCAGCCGCACCGGGTGAAGAGGCCGAGCCGGACGCGGTTTGCGTTGCGGGAGCTGCATCTCCGATCTCGCACACCGGCGCACCGACTGGCACTGTGGTGCCTTCTTCGACCAATATCTTGCTGAGCGTCCCTGCAAAAGGCGACGGAATCTCTGAAGCGACCTTGTCAGTTTCTACTTCGAGCAGCGGCTCGTATTTAGCGACCTTGTCGCCCTGCTTCTTTAGCCAGCGGCCGACGGTACCTTCGGTTACCGTTTCACCAAGCTGCGGCATGCTAACGATTGCCACGCGAGCCTTCCTTTAGAATGCGGCGAGTTCACGCATCGCGGCCGCGATGCGCTCTGGGTTGGGCATGAACGCTTCCTCGTATTCTTTCGCGTAGCCCATCGCGGGAACGTCCGGCCCACAAACTCGGCGAATAGGCGCGTCCAGATCGAGGAACGCCTCCTCGGCGATGATCGCGGCGACTTCGGCGCCGACTCCGCCGAATTTTTGATCTTCATGCACGATGAGAGCGCGACGCGTCTTCGCAACGCTTGTAAGGATTGCATCGCGGTCCATCGGGCGGATCGAGCGCAGATCGATAACCTCAGCCTCCACGCCCTCCTTAGCGACGAGCTCGGCCGCTTCGACAGAAAAATGCCGCATCAATCCGTAGGTGATGACGCTGAGGTCTTTGCCTGGGCGCGCGACATCCGCCTTGCCGATGGGAACGGTATAATCGCCCTCGGGCACCTCACCCTTGATGAAGCGATACGTCCGTTTGTGTTCCAAAAACAAAACGGGATCGTCATCGCGGATCGCGGCCGTCAGCATGCCCTGCGCGTCCGCCGCAGTCGATGGCACGCAGATCTTCAGGCCCGGCACGTGATAGAACAGCGCCTCGATGCTGACTGAATGTGAGAGCGCTCCGCGCACGCCTCCGCCGTAGGGCGTGCGGATGACGAGCGGGCATGTGTTGCCGCCAGCGCTGCGATAGCGGATCTTCGCCGCTTCACCGACGATTTGGTTGTACGCCGGATAGATGAAGTCTGCGAATTGAATTTCAGCGATGGGGCGCATGCCCGCCATAGCGGCTCCAACCGCAACGCCGACAATGGAAGCTTCGGCCAATGGTGTGTCGATGACGCGATCGCGGCCGAACTCATCGAGGAAGCCCGCTGTGATCCGGAAGACGTTACCGCGCGGCCCGACATCCTCACCCATGATGAAAACGCGCGGATCCCGGGTCATCTCCGCGTGCATGGCGTCGCGCACGCCGTCAAGTACGGTTTTTACTGCCATTATCTTATGAAAGCGGTCCGGATGCGTAGACGTGGGTGTATAGATCTGCTTCGGTCGGGGGCGCCTGCTCTTCAGCCCAGTCCGTTGCTGACTCAACCTCGGCTTCGGCTTTCTGCTTGAGTTCCGCCAGGGCATCGTCGTCGATCAGGCCGCGGTCTTTCAACCATGTCTCAAAACGGGGCAGCGGATCCTTGGCTTTAAGCGCTTCGATCTCTTCATTCGTGCGATAGGTGAGCTGGTTATCATCGCTCGTGTGCGACATCGCGCGATGGCACTTGGCCTCGATGAGCGTCGGTCCCTTACCTTCGCGAGCGCGCTCCACGGCCTCGCGCACGGTTAGATACGTCGCTACCGGATCGGTGCCGTCGCAGATCACGCCCGGCATGCCATATGCCGCCGCCCGGTCGGCGACGTTTTGCACCGCCATCTGCAGCTTTTGTGGTACGGAGATCGCAAATTCGTTGTTCTCGCACAAGAAAACGGCCGGCACTTTGTGGATGCCGGCAAAGTTGAGCGCTTCGTGCCATTCCCCTTCGCTGGTCGAACCTTCGCCGAAGGTGATGAGCGTGACGCTCGGCTGTTTGCGCATGCGAAACGCCAGCGCCATGCCGACGCCGTGCGTTATGTGCGCTGCGATGATGCTGGAGATGCTGGCAATGTTTCGGTCCGGCACGCTGTAGTGGTTCGGAAACTGACGGCCGCTGGAAAAGATGTCATCCTTGCGGGCGAACAAGCACATCAGCTGCTCGCGGGGCGTGACCCCGCACGCGATCGCCAGCGCGGTATCCCGGTAGTAGGGCACGACCCAATCGGTGCCGCGCTTGAGGGCGAATGCAGCGCCTACTTGGACTGCTTCATGACCGCGGCAGGTCGCGGCAAAAGGAATCTTGCCCTGGCGGTTCAGCGCGAATGCGCGGTCGTCCAGCAAGCGGGTCAGCAGCATGTAGTAGTACATCTGGCGCAACGAATCGGCGCTGAGCCCTTCCGGCAGCGAAGCCCGGACTTTCGACTCGCTCTTCATGAACGCTCGGTTTGACGCGCTCGCCGTAGATTCATGCGGGGTTTTGACGCGCGAAAACCGTAGTGCGGGGCATATGAAAACCCGATTGTTCAAATGCGTCGCCGCGGTTGTGATCGCGTGCACTCTGTCACTGAGTTTGACGAGCTGTTCCCAGCCGATCGACAACGGCAGCCGCATTCCCGCCCAGTCCCAGCCGCTGGTGGCGTTGCTCGCTCTGATCGGAGTGGGTATCGGTCTGGTGGCGTTGCATCATCACAATGTGAAGAATAGCGGAGGCGGACCGGGGCCGGGCGCGACCATTACGCCACCCATCAGCGTGCAGGGTTTGGGAATCGGCGCGACCGACATCGCGCTTGATACTACGCAGGTGGGCTCCACCGGCGCGTTGGGCAAGCAGGGCGCGGGCGGCCGCTACGTTTTTAGCGAGGTGAACACGACCACCGCTAACGCCGGTTCATACACGTTGCCGGCGGGTTATCAACCGTTCGCATTGGCGATCGATGCCGCGGGCAATGATTGGTTTCTCGACACGACCGGAGCGATCAAAAAGTGCGCTCCTCCAACGCCAACCGTAACCGCCTGCACCCCTCTATTGAGCTTCGTGGACGGTTTGCCCGCTGGCGGCACACGCAGCATCGCGGCGGATAACTTTCACATCTTCATAGCGCAAGACAACGGTACCGGCACGGTGACCTGGGCGGCATTTGCGCTCGACGGCACGGGCCGCCTGACCGGCACGTATTCCTACGGGACCGGCCTCGGAATTTTTAGTAAAGATGCCGTTCAGAACACCACAAACGGGTTTACGGTCAGCCAGTTCACCGTCATGCACCTGGACGGCACGTCGTGGGTCGTGGCTCTGGGTACGTCCACGGCCAAGAATCCTTTCACTTTTTCACCGCGGCCGATCGCATTGGGAAATGTGGCGACGTTTGACAACGCCAATTTTTACGGTTTCCTAGGCTCGACGACGCTGGGCGCTTATCAATTCGGCCATTGGGTGGGCGTGGGCAGTAGCCTTGGTATCCCGGGCGCGCTGGTAGCTTCAGTCACGATTGCGTTTGACGGCCGGATAAATCCCAATGCCGGATTTTTTTCCTTGCCTCTCTCCGCATTGCGCCAAGACACTTTTGCCCTATACGCGCTCGACCCCGCGGGTAATCTTGTGATCTTCAGGCTTTTTTGAACGTGATCAAAGACTTAGCGACTGCCGGCCTCAACTCGACATTCGAGCATATTGTAAGCGCGATCGCAAAAGATCCGAGCGCGCATCAGCGCGCAAGCCGCTTACTGTGGCCGCTGGAACGCGAGGACAGCGACCGCGGCAACAACCTGGTGGCCACTTTGCGTACCTACTACGCTTGTGGGATGCGCGTTGACCGGACCGCGGAGAGTATGTTCTTGCATCGCAATAGCGTGCGCTATCGGCTCGACCGCATCCGCTCGCTATTGCAGCTCGACATCGATCAGCCCCAGACGATTGCCGCGTTCGTGCTCGCGCTGGAACTAGCGGCCGTGAGACCGCAGGAGGTTCGCTCCGATGCAGTTTAGCGCGCGTAATAGGCTGCCGGGTACGGTCCAAGATATTGAAATCAACGGCTTTATGGCCAAAGTGAGCGTGCGTGTCGGCGATAACCACATCGTGGCCATCGTGACGGCTGAATCGGTAAAGGAACTTGAACTTGAGGTCGGCGACGCGGTAACGGTTTTTATCAAGTCCACGTCTGTGATGTTGGCCAAATAAATGGCTGGGGTGAACCCCCGCCACCACATTGGTCCAATCCGCCACTACACTAAGCTTTGACTTTCGATTTAGACTCCAGACGCTCGAGCCGATCCAACAGCCCTTTGTTCGTCTCGCGCATTGCATCGATCTCGGTTCGCAGCTCCTTGATCTCCGCGGGCTTCTCCAGATATTCGCGAATGGCGCGCACCGCTTCGATGCACCGCCGCTTGAGGCGGCCGTCCACATCCTGCATTGCGAGCTGCTCCAGGGGAGCGATCGCGGCGGCCTCATGCAGGTCTTCTAGTGCGTCGAGCGCAGCCAAGCGGGTATGAAAATTCTTATCATCGATGAGTTCCAGCAGGCGCTCGCGCACATCTTTTTTGCCCTGGCCTAGCTTGCCAAGCGCTTCAATGGCCGCGTCACGGGCGTAAGGCGGTTTGCCGTACTGCGACCACTCGATGCAAATCGGGATGGCACGCTCGTCGCCGAGCTCGCCAAAACCACGGAAGACGTGAGCGCGGACGATGTCGTTCCACGATTCTTTTTCCAAGGCTTTTTGCAGCAGCGCGAACGCCCTTTTGGAACGCGTTTTTCCAATCGCGGTTGCGGCAGCAGCCTCGACGAAGTAGGACGCATCACGGCGCAACATCGGCGCGAGCGACTCACAGGCTTCGTCGCCGCGGAAACTCCCCAACGCTTCAGCGACCGCACGCCGTGCCTTGGGATGGCTCACCCCACGTGCGGACACGAGGGATTTGAAGGCGCGGTCGGAGCGGATCTTGCCGAGCGTGGCTGCCGCCTGCGCCTTGACGCCCCAGAACGCAGGGCCGGCGAGCACTTTGGCCAGCGCGTCAACGACATCGGATACGGGATCGCGCGAGAGCGTGCGAATCGCATCCACGCGCGCAACCAAATTCTTGTTCGCCAACGCCTGGCGCACGAGCATCTCGCGCGGAACGTGCAGCTCCAATATCTTGAGCACGTCGCCGTCCGGATCGAAATAGAACAGATCCGGCTTCTTGGCGAACGCGAAAGTGAAGGTTTGCTCTTTTTGATCGCTCACGACCGCGGCGCGTACGTCCGGTTTTTGGGCAAATCCGAATGCCAGCGTCAGCGGCACCGTGAAGAGCGGCGTCGCGTCGTTTACTTCCTGCGTTTGGGCAATCGTCACGCGCGCGGACCGCGTCTGCGCATCCCATTCGTAATGTACTTTGAATTCGGGATGACCGGCTTTGAAGATCCATTGGTCGAAGAAGGAGCGCAAATTGCGGCCGGTCACGGTTTCAAATGCGCGCACCAAATCGATCGTTTCCACCGCTTGATTCTTATTATCAACCACATAGCGATGAATCGATTTCCACCACAAGTCGTCGCCCAGCATGCGGCGCACCATGTGCAGCACCAACGAAGCTTTCTCGTACAAGTGCCGGTCAAACAAGTCGATGGGCTCGGCGTACACGTTGGTGGAGATCGGCCGGCGGTAGCGATCGCGATCTTCCTCAAAATACCGGCTGGCCAGCTGGATCCGGTAGTAGTCGAAATCATCTTTGCCGAGATCGTGCTCCTTGAAGAGGGCGTCGAAATAGGTTGCAAACCCTTCGTTGAGCCACGCGTGCGACCAGTCGCGGCAGGTCAGTAGATCGCCGAACCATTGATGTGCGAGTTCGTGCGCAACCAATCCATCGCTGGAAAAATCCAAATGCGCCCGGGCATCGTGCAACGTCGTATCGGTCTGCGTCGTCGCCGACGTATTCTCCATGCCGCCGAAAATAAAATCCGCCACGGCGATTTGGGCATATTTGCTATATGGATACGGAACCTTGAGGCTCTTCTCAAAGAAACGCACCATCTTGGGCGTCTTGCCGAAAGAGCGCGCGCCGTCAACTTCGCGGCCGGGTTGCACGTAGTACGACACCGGCAACTCTCCGATCTTGTCGGTGTGGCCGGTGAATTTGCCCGCGACGCACGAAACGAGATAGGTGACGTGGGGCGTATCCTGTTTCCAATGATAGGTCTTTGTTTTGGCGGCCTTGTCGCTGTGCGTTGACACAAGCGTGCCATTGCTCAAAACGAAAAAATCTTCCGGTACGGTGGCAGTGACTTCTGTCGTAGCCTTAGCATTCGGATAGTCGATGCAAGGAAACCAGTAATGCGCATCTTGGTCTTGGCCTTGCGTCCAAACTTGCACGGGCTTTTTCGGATAGGCGGGATCGGGGCCGACGAAGTAAATCCCCTGACGCGGTTGACGCGCTTCGTAGTCAACGGCGAGCGTCGTGGCTTTGCCGGGCGCTAACGGTTTGTCCAATTCAATGCGCAACTTGCCGCCGATACTTTCGAAATCCAGCTTTTTGCCGGCGGCGTTGCGCACCGACTTGATCAGCAGCTGGACGCTGTCCATTTCGATTGTCGAAAGTGCTTTGCCAACAGCCTTGAACGTCGTGCGGCAAACGCCGAACAGGACGCGCTCTTTGAAGTCGAAGCGAAGTTCGAGCGCGATGTGTTCGATAGCAGCCGGCCGGTCAGGAGCATAGTGCGGCTTCGCGTTCGGCAAGGCAAACGGACGGCGTCCCAAGCTCGCACCGGCGGACTCTTGCAACCGCCGGCAATATCCTTCGTTCATACTTCGTCTTTCCGGTTATTTCGCAGCCGCTAGCTCCTTCGCCGCGGCGGTGACTGAAGCGACAACTTTGGGCGGCGCATATTCAAAGTGGTCATGCGCCGCAGTGAAATATCCCAAGCCTTGCGTAGCGGTTCGCAGTTCGGTGAGATAGCGCGGCAACTCCGATTGAGGTACCAGGGCCTTTACCACATCGTGACCGCGCCGAGATTCGTTCGGGCCGTAGCTGAGGATCTGCCCGCGCCGCCCGCTGATCTGTTGCAGCACCGTGCTCGTGTATGCCGTCGGCACCGTCACCTCCACCCGTTGAATCGGCTCCAGCAAGACCGGGTTGCACTTCGGCATGCCCTCGCGCATTGCGAGCGAGGCCGCTAATTTGAACGACATCTCGTTGGAGTCGACGTTGTGGTAGGAGCCGTCATACAAAGTGACGTGGACGTCGACAACGGGGAACCCACCCAATGGTCCCTTTTCCAACGCTTCACGGACGCCTTTTTCAACGCCGGGGAAAAACTGCTTAGGTATGACGCCGCCGACTATGTGTTCGGTGAACTTGAATCCACTGCTTCGTGGTTGCGGTTCGATTTCCAGATGCACGTCTCCAAACATTCCGTGTCCGCCGGTCTGGTGCTTATAGCGCCCCTGCTGCTTGGTCTTTCCCGTTATGGTTTCGCGATACGGCACTTGCGGCAGTTGCGTATCCAATTTGACGTTGTACTTCCGTTGCAGCCGCTCCACCGTCACCGCCAGATGCATTTCTCCATAACCGCGCAACACCAACTCGTCGGTGAAATCGGCGCGCTCGACCACAACGGTCGGATCCTCTTCTTTCATCCGTACGAGCAGTTGCGAAAGCTTGGTTTCGTCCGCGCGGTCGTGGGGACGGAGGGCAAGCGCAAAAGCGGCCTTCGGCATCGGGTGCAGCGGCATCACGATCTTTGCGCCGCCAGCGCAGAGAGTGTCTCCCGTTTGCGCGTGTTCGAGGCGCGCGATGGCTACGATCGCGCCCGGACCGGCGCCGCTGACCGCCGTTTGATTTTTTCCCATGAGCGTGTACAAACCGCCAGGGCGTTCTTTGGTATCGCCGCGGCTGGTATCAACCAATTGCGTATCCGGGTTGAGCGTGCCGGCAAAAATACGCGTTATCGAAAGCTTGCCGCTTTGCGGATGTACGATCGTCTTGCACACTTGCGCGACGAGCGGGCCGTCCGGCGACGCTGCGACCGGCTTGCCCGCCTGATCGACCCGCGGGACCGCCGTTGCATCCGGGAACTGGCGCAGAATAAGATCCAACAATTCCGGCACGCCCCAGCTGCGAATGCCGCTGGCGACCAGGACCGGAACGATCTTGTCGGCGCTGACGTCGCTCGTGAGGTCCCGCTCGATCTCTTCCAGCGGCGGTTCTTGGCCCTCGAGAATTTCTTCCATCAGATGATCGTCGAAGTCTGCGAGCGCCTCGAGCAGTTCATCGCGCGTCTTGGTTTCGAACGCCTCCGGCAGCGGCGTGCTGCTGGCGACAGCCCCGTCGCCGTACTTGTAGGCGCTCATCGTGATGATGTCGACAAAGCCCGTGAAGTTTTCGGCCTGGCCCATCGGTGCCTGTTCGGCCACGACATGGTTGCCGAAGCGATCACGCAAAGCGGCGTAGGTCGAGAAAAAATCTGCGCCGGGGCGGTCGAGCCGATTGATGACAAAGCAATGTGGCAACGAGCGCGACTCCACGTAGTCAACGATCATTTGCACCTGACCCAAGCGATTGGGATCGGCCTCGACGACGATAACGGCCGCGTCCGCCGCCAGCAAAGCGAGCTTGGTCTCTTCAAGAAAATCGACTGCTCCCGGGCAGTCGATGACGTTGACGCGCGCACCGCTGCTCTGCAGCGACGCAAAGCTTGGAGCGACTGACATCTGATGGGCGTGCGATTCGGGATCGTGATCGGTGGTTGCGGTTCCATCGGTCACCGCGCCTCTGCGCGGAATCGCTTGGGTGTGCGCGAGCAGCGCTTCGACGAGCGTCGTCTTGCCGCTGTGATGCGGCCCCACAAAGGCGACGTTCCTGATTCCTTGGGCTTGCGTTGCAGCCATCAAAACCTCCGCATGTTCGGCTACGGAGCACCACGATACAAAAGGGTTCGGATGAAAGGAATGGCCGCTTCGACGCGAGGACGAGGTTGCCTCTCGTTGCGGGTGGCTCGCGGTGGCTGCGCGAAAAATCGACTGCCATGCACCTGCACGCCACGGTCCAAGCGCCGGCTCTCAAAGTGAACGAGACTTTTGTCTCGGTTCAAGGCGAGGGAAGGCTCATCGGTATTCCTTCGTTTTTTATTCGGCTTGACGGCTGCCCGTTGCGTTGCACGTGGTGCGACACACCGTACGCTTTAGCGGGCGATGCCGGGCAATTGATGAGCGCGACGCAGCTCGCCGTCGCGGCAGCACCCTATCACCACATCGTTATCAGCGGTGGCGAGCCGCTGGCACAGGACATTTCAGCGTTGGTACGCGGGCTCAAAGGGCATCACGTCACCGTGGAAACGAGCGCGACGATCTTTGCCGATCTGCCGGAGGTGTCGCTCTTCTCGCTCAGCCCCAAGCTCGGTACCTCGGGTTACGTTCCCAAGCCGATCATCATCCGCAAATACTGCGCTACCGCGCCCGGTAGGCTGCAGCTCAAGTTCGTCATCGGTGACGAGCGCGATCTGAAGGAGGTGTCCGCGTGCCTCGCGTCATTGGACGACGCGTTGCCGCAAGGAACGCCGATCATTTTGCAACCGGAAAGCGGGCGCGCCGGCCGCGGCGATTCGTACTTGGCTTTTTTGACGTGGTTGACGGATGCGGTGCTGGCCGACGACGATCTACGGCGGCGTGACGTCGCCGTCTTGCCGCAGCTCCACTACCTCATGTGGCAGGGAGTGCCCGGACGTTGATTTCGATCACCTACCGTTGTCATTTCGACGCTGCGCATCAGCTCAGCGTGCCCTATGATTCGCCCTGCAACCGTCGCCACGGACATCGCTATGAAGTGGAGATCAGCGCGTCGGCCCGCGAACTCGCACATGGCATGGTCGTGGACTTCAACGTGCTGCGCCAGGTGGTGGATGAGTTCGATCACTGCGATCTCAACGAACGCCCGGAGTTTTCCGTGACCGGTATGCAAACGACGGCCGAACATATCGCAACCGTCTTGGCAACAAAACTACAACACGCGGTCGGAGACCGCGTGTCGATTAACGAAATCATTGTGAGAGAAACACCGCGCTCGCTCGCTCGCTGGCGCCGTTCAGAAACAAGCCGCTAAAAGCGCGCCATCCAGCCCTGCTGCCAGCCGCTAGGAGTTGCCGCGCACCCGCGCCGGATTGATCTCGATGTCAAGCTTGTCGGCCGCGATTTCCGCAAAAGCGGTGCTGACCGCTTTCTCCGGATTGGCGCCTTCGATGGTCGGTTCGTCGCCGTTCACGAGTTGCTGTGCGCGCACGCGCGCCGCGTTCACGAGCAGATACTTGTTGCCCACGCGGCTCAAAAGGCGATCGATATCGCCGAAAGATTGTGGTGTTTTTTGGTCTTTCATCAACAAGACTCGTTCGACAAGCGCATAATTGCGCCTGCCCGCAGAGACGTGACGGCTGCTGCTTTTCGGACTATTCTTGCAGCAGCATCTCCAGGGTCCCGGTCATCGCAACGAGGCCATCTTGGTTGCGGGCTTCTCCCTCGAAACAGACGATGAGCCCGCTCAGTGATTCCTTGAAATAGGTTTGGGTCACGAGCCATTTCAGCTCGAGCGTATCGCCCTCGCGCACGGCTGCGGTGAAGCGAAACGAACAGCCCAGGCCGATCGCGGTGCCGCGTTCTGCGAGCCAGGATGCTGCCAACCCGAGCATGAGCGCAATCGTGTGCTCTGCCGCCGCAATGCGTTTGCCGAAGCGCGACGAGCGGCTCATGGCGAGATCGTGATGGACTGGATTGTGATCGCCGCTGCGATGTGCGAAGTCGGCGATGTCAGCCGCGTCGTAGCGATGATGCCGTGAAGTCGAATCGCCGGGAGCGATGCGTTGCGCCAGCGGAGGTGTTGCCAAGAACTTTAGCCTTTCATGGTGAACCGGACTCGTGCCGTCGGTTTGCGTGAGAAGGGAGATATTATGAAAAACTTACGCAACGCCCCTTTGCTGCGCTGCTGGAGACCTGTTTTTTTCATTACGCTCGGCGCCTCGTGCGCACTGTTCGCCGCGGCTCAAGGGCCAGTCGCGGCCGCCGCGCCGTTGGGAGCTGCGGGCGCTGTCGTGCAAAGCTACCTCGAGGCTTTTAACAAGCATGACCTCAATGCTGCGATGGCGCTGATAGCGGACGATTTCGTCGAAGTCTACCCCGACGGCAATGTGGTAGCCGGTAAAGAGCAGCAACGCTCCGCCGTGGCGAGCGTCTTTGCCGGTTCTCCGCATGTGACGATGGTCATGGATCATTTAGTGGGCGACGATTTCACCGCGGCGGCGCAAGTCAGCATTTCGCCGGCGCCACCCAAAGGCGCACCGGACGCAGCGCAATACGCGTATTTCTTTTCTGTCGTAAACGGGAAAATTTTGGGTGTTGCCATTTACACACGCAGTTCCCAGGCGCAAAAGGCAGCCGGCGCGAAACCATAAGTCATGCTGAATTTTTTCATAGCGGCGGCAATCGCCGTGCCTTTGCTCGCTCCCGCACCATCCGAGCGCGTGCCCATCAGCCAATTACAGCATGTGCGCTTGGGAGCGGCAATCGAAGTCGTTGGTTATTTTTCGCACCTCAGCCAAGAGATCGACGGCGATCTGCAGATCTATCTCATAGACCATCACGGCCAGTTCGTGGTCGTTGAAGCTCCGCATCGTTTTCGACCGATGAAATCTTTCATGCGCTCCTTGCATCTGCATCGTGATGAGTTGGTCATCGCGCGAGGCCTTCTGACTCGGCAGTCCGATAAACCGACAAAGTTCTATCTCGAGGGCTGGCCCGAAATACAACCGGTCGAAGCGATCGCCCGCTACTCGGGCGCTCTGCCCGACGATCTGCACTACACGCGGGTCGTCCATCGTATGTTTGGTCGAGCCCACATCTCGCAAATCTAAAACAAAAAAGCGGCCTGAGCCGCTTAGTGTTTCGTGTGAAGAACCTGTGTGTTTTAGGCAGCCTTGCGAGCTTGTGCTTTAAGCAGCCTTGCGCAATTGGATCGAATCCAAGGCCTCACCGCCATTGCGGAAGATCGCGACGGGGGCGGGATACTCGTCCGTGAGCATGTCCGCTAACCAGGCATGCTTCGCGATTATTGCGATGTGGACTTCGGGATGGTCGCTCAGCAAGCGCCGCACTGCCGACTTTAGCATGCCCACGCCCTTCTCATCTGCGACCTCGATATCTTCGAGATCGATGAGCAAGTCGCTGTGCTCCATGTCGGCCGCATGAATGAGGGCGGCCTGCACCGCCGGCGCAGCGGCAAAGTCAAGTTGCCCTTGAACTTTGAATAAGCGCCAGCCGCAGGTCGCGGGTAAAGTCTGTAGTGTCATGCTGTCGGTTCCATGCTCTCTCTTATATCGGCGCCAAGGTTTGTATTCTCAGCCGCCCTTTGGTGCTCGCTGTCTCTATATAACTGAATCGCTCCTCCGAATGTTACGCCCGCCTTTGTCCTCCAGGCGCCAAGCAGCGTCCTCAAGAACCAGACCGTCATGGAAGTGGTCTGCATCATAGGAGAACGCGTGTATCACGCGCCCGGCAGCGAGTGCCACCGCAAGCTGGAGGGCGAAAAAAACGTGTTAACCCTCACTGATGGGCAAGCGCACGAGGTGGGGATGGAGCCATGCGGCTATTGCCTCAGGCCGAAGGACGGGGCGGTAGAAGCGACGCGCAATTGAGGGCTCGCTAGGCTTGAAAGCGCTCCAACGCGGCGCGTAGTTCAGCCGGCACAGGCCGGGGCGTAAAGCTCGGCCGATCCAAGCAGACCAGCACCACTTCGAAATTCGCGACACGCGCCCCGGACGCGTTGTCAATCTCAAAAGCCAACGTGACCGACGTATTGCCCACGCGCTTCACGAATGCGCTCAAGCTGAGCTTTTCATCCAGCCGCGCCGGCAGATGAAAGTTGCATGAGAAATGCACGCGCGGCAGCCAGCAGTCGAACTGATCGAAGATCTTACCGTAGGGCATACCGATCGCTCGAAAAAGCTCGGTCTCCGCAATTTCCACAAAACGCACGTACGCGCCGTAGCAGACGATGCCGGCTGCGTCAACGTCGCTCCAGCGAACGTACTCTTCAATTTTGAACGGGATCAAAGGTTTGCACCCGCCTACGCCGAGAGCGGCTCAAAACGCGCACTGAAATGGCGCAGCGCCGGCGCCTGCCACGTCATGCGTAGCCCTGCGACCTCTTGGCGGCGCTTGTAGACCTCGGCCATCACTTCGATCACGTAGTCGATGTGGCTTTGGGTGTAGACTCGGCGCGGTACCGCAAGCCGGACTAATTCCATCGCTGCGCTTGTTTCTTCGCCGCTGACGGGATCGGTTTTACCGAACATCACACTGCCGACTTCGACTGCACGAATGCCGCCGCTGATGTATAGCTCCGCCAGCAGCGCTTGTCCGGGAAAGTGGCGTGGCTCTATCTGAGGCAGCAGAGCTGCCGCATCGACGTAGATGGCGTGACCGCCCGGCGGTTGCATGATGGGATAACCGATCTCGGTCAGATGGCGGCCGAAATAGGCGGTCGACGCGATGCGATAGCGCAGATAGTCGGCGTCCAAAACTTCGTGCAGGCCGATCGCCATGGCTTCAAGATCCCGGCCGGCCAAACCGCCGTAGGTGGGAAAACCCTCGGTTAAAATAAGCAAGTTTTGCTCTTGGTTGGCAAGCGTTTCGTCGTTGCTCGCGAGGAAGCCGCCGATGTTCACGAGGCCATCCTTTTTTGCCGACATCGTGCAACCGTCGGCGTACGAAAACAGCTCGCGCGCGATTTCGATGACCGGTTTATTCTCGTAGCCTGCCTCGCGTTCGCGTATGAACCAGCAATTTTCGGCGAACCGGCACGCATCGATATACAAAGGGATCTTGTGGCGGCGGCACACCGCGTGCACTGCTTTGACGTTGGCCATGGACACCGGTTGGCCACCCCCGGAATTGTTGGTGACCGTCAGCATGACGAGCGGAATTCTTTCTCGTCCGGTCTCATTGATCAACTGCTCCAATGCTTGCACATCCATGTTGCCTTTGAAGGGGTGGATGGCAGCAGGTTGACGGCCCTCGGGAATGGGCAGGTCCACGGCGATCGCGCCGACGTATTCGATGTTGGCGCGGGTCGTATCGAAATGCGTGTTGTTTGGGATGATATCGGCGACCTTGCAGACCGTCGCGAACAAGATACGCTCGGCTGCCCTCCCTTGATGCACCGGCAAGACGTACTTGAACCCAAAAATACCCTGCACCGCATCCCTGAAATGGTAATATGACTTAGCGCCGGCGTAGGACTCGTCGCCGCGCATGATTCCGGCCCACTGATTGGCGCTCATAGCTCCGGTGCCGCTGTCGGTGAGCAAATCGATGATCACGTCGTCGGCACGTAACAGAAACGGGTTATAACCGGCCGCCGCCAAGAACCGCTTGCGCTCCTGCTTGGTCGTCATACGAATTGGCTCGACCGTCTTGATGCGAAACGGCTCGATGATTGTATGGAAGTCCATTGCCTCGCGCTTACTTCCGGTCAAAGCTCGTTTCCGCCCTCTATAGGAATTGCGCAAAACGTACAATAAGGGGCTTCTCGTGATCGCCGAATCTTTGTTCACGCAGTGCTGTCCGAAATGCGCGGCTCCCAATCTGGAGTTGCGCGAATCCTGGTATCCGACGCTGGGATACGGCGATCTGGAATTTGCCTGCCACTGTTGCGGCCTGTCGCTGTGGCCGCGTATCAACGAATCCCCGCGCCAGACGTACTATCGCTGGCTTATGGATCGCTTAAGTTTCTAGCTCGCGCCGACCCCGCACTACGATTAAGACCCGGTGCCCTGATAGTGGTTCACGCCGGCGCGCCAAAAAAGATAGGCGCCGCTGAACCAAATTATGCCGATCACCGGCGTCAGCCAGCCGAGCATCGGATTGACGCTGTAGCCTGCCTCACTGGTCTTGTGCAACAGTGTGGTCGCCGGAAAATAATTCATGAACGCAAACGGGAATATGTACCCGAGCATGATGCGTACGGCGCGATTGTAAATGGAGAGCGGGTAGCGCGTGAAGTCGTTCTCGAGCGACATGATCACCCAGCGCAGCGTGTCTAAGCGGATGACCCAAAACGATAGCGTCGCGACCGCGAGCTGCACGGCAAAATCGATCAACGCTCCGCCCGCCGCAGCCAGCACTAGCAGCACCGTCGTCGCAACGGTCCACTGCAAGTGCACGAGCCCTTGCGCGAAACCGAAAAAGACGAGCGCGATGACGAGCTCGTCCGGCCAGATCTGGCCCGGCTGCGTCAGCACTTGGAAGAGCGGATTGAGCGGCCGCACCAAGAACCGGTCGAACTGGCCCTCGCGAACGTGATCGGGGACTTCGCCGATCGTGAAAAAGAACGTGTTGTTGAGCGTGTGGCCCACCATGTAGAGCGCGTACAGGAAGAAGACTTCCTGCCAATGCCAGCCGTTCATGGATGGGAAGCGCGACATCATGATCCAGATCGTGCCCACTGCGATGCCGTGGTAGACGATCGTGAAGATGAACCAAATGAAAAAATTCGCTTTGTATTCGAGCAGCGTGAGCGTGTTGAGCCGCCAGAACTCGCGGTAGGCCGCGAGGTATTGCCTAACCACCTTGGATCACGACGCGCCGTTCGCCGACGCGCCAAAGTAGAATCGCAATCGCTCCAAAAATAACGGCCCACAAGAGTTGAAATCCCAGCATCGAGGGGATTTGGGCGGCGCTGACCTTACCGATGTAGATGGAGAGCGGGGCGTTGTAGATCGCCGCAAACGGCGACGCGAATGCCAGCTGTTGCAGAATGCCGGGCGGGAAGAAATACAGCGGCACGAGGGCGCCCGCCAGCAACGAGCTGATGAACTGCACCATCAGCTGCACGCCGAAGATCTCCATGGTCCAAAAAGTGACGGTGGCCATCATGAGGTCGAGGAAAAAATTCACCATGAAGCCTAAGCCGACGCTAAAGCCAAACGCCACAGCGCTCAAGACTGAGATGGGCTTGTCCAGATGGACGAGCAACAAGGAGAGCAGCAGCGCCGGTATGATCTGGAGTGCGGCGAATGCCGTCTGCCCCACTGTGTCCGCGAAGACGTAGAGAGGCACGCTGATGGGGCGCATCAGGTCGATCGCGATCGAACCCTCGCGGATCTTCTCGCGCACGATGTAGGCGCCGTTCACACCGTATATCAGATCGAGCAGCAACGCCAGCGTCGCATAGGTGATCATCGCATGCAACGGAATGCCCGCCTGCTCGCCGTTGTTGCGGTAGAGTGCGGTCCACAGGGTCGAGAGCAAAAAGACTCGCAGCAAGACCGAGCCGATGTGGGTGAAAACTTGCGCCCGGTAAGTGCCTTCTCGCGAAAACGCGCGCTTGGCGAACTCGAGGTACGCCGAGCGCGCCATTAGGGTACGCGGCCCTTAAGTTTCACGCGCACGACCGGGCTGACGTACCGCAGCACGAGGTTGCTGGGAGCCGTACCGGACCAAGACGCGCCGCCGATAACCCACACGACGTTGCCCACCGTGACCTGTGACATGCCATGGCGGGGTCCCGGCAGCCAGGGGCCGCTCAGCCAGCCGCGCACGTATGGCTCCGAAATTTCGGTTGTCTGGGTCGGACGAGAAAGCCGCAAATCATCGCCACCGACGGCGACAAGTCTCCCGGCGACGACGCTCAACCCGAAGTCGCTGCGTGGCATGCGCAAAGGCGAGCAGGCGGACCAGCGGTTTCGCACCGGATCGTATAAATCGCACGTGCTCAGATTGCGTTCCTCATCGTCACGGCCGCCCAGTAGCGCGATGTGGTCATCGAGCATCGCCGAACCCATGGCGGTGCGGCCGCCTGTCAAAGCATTTTCCTGCAGCGACCATTGCGCGTGCGCGATGTCGTAAATCTCGATGCTGCGTTCGTCGTTACCGTGTGAAACGGCGCCGCCGATCACGTAGAGCTTGTCAGCATATGCCTGCATGACGGCGCCATAGCGCGGCACGGGCATGGATGGAAGTTCGACCCAGGTGTCGTTGGCAACATCGTAGCGCCAGAACTTATTGCTGACCAGATCCTCAATCCGCCCACCCGCGACATAGATGTGGCTGCCCAATCCGACCGCGGCCGCATGATCCACTGGCTCTGGAATAGGAGCGGCATACGTCCAACTGCCTAAATGCGATCCGGCGTGCTGCTCGGTTACATCTTGCGACGGGTTTGGCACGACCTGCGGATCCCAAACCAAGGTGGTGTTCATCTGCTGCGAGCGCGGTCCGAAGCCGCCGATCACGTACACGCGGTCTGCAAGCACGACTGCTGCAGCGTCTTGACGCCCTGCCGGCAGATTTGGTCCGCGGACCCATGCGCCCGCATTGAGGTCGGCGCGATAGTCGATTCCCGGATCGGGATCGACGGCGCCTTTCAACGCGCTGCCCGCAAACACGATCAACAGGATGCCCAGGAGTATGCCCATGCTCGCGCGCCGCATACCCGCGTCTTTCCGGTACTTCATCGCGCGGCCCCCACCGCTTGCGGCTCTTCCTCGAAGCCTTTTTGATAGATCTGGCGTATGATGGTTTCGAGTTCCGGTTCAGAGACCGTGACGTCCTTGAGCTCGTAGCGCGCCGCCAGCGCGACTATGAGCTCATCGGCGCGTACGAGTTCGCGGTCGAATTCAAATTGAATGCGCGACGCTTGCTGCGAGATCACGCGTACGCCAGGGATATTGATATCGCAATCCAGGCAATAGCCGTCAATATCTGCGGTGAGAATTCGATGGCGTCCAAAGCGGCGTTTGATGGCATCGATGCTGCCGTCGTACAGCTTTTGACCGTGATCGATCAGGATGATGCGCGCACACAATTTCTCAACGTCGTTCAAGTCGTGTGTCGTGAGGATGAAAGTCGTGCCGCGCTCGCGGTTGGTGCGCAAGATAAATCCCCGGATGGCTTCCTTGGCGACGACATCGAGCCCGATCGTCGGCTCGTCGAGAAATACCACTTTGGGATTGTGCAGCATGGCGGCCGCGAAATCTCCACGCATACGCTGCCCCAAGCTGAGCTGGCGCACCGGCGTGCGGATGAACTCGTCCAGGGCTAGCAGGTCGGTGAATTCTTTAAGATTGCGCCGGTAGAGTTCGTCCGGGATTCCGTAGATCGCTTGCAGCAATGCGAACGACTCGCTGAGCGGTAGATCCCAATAGAGCTGCGTGCGCTGGCCGAATACCACGCCGATTTGACGGCCGTTTTTCTTGCGCTCGAGCCAAGGAACGATGCCGTTCACGACGCACTCGCCGGCGGTCGGGACCAAGATGCCTGTCAGCATTTTGATGGTCGTGGACTTGCCCGCGCCGTTGGGGCCGATGTAGCCTACGAGTTCACCGCGCTCGAGCTCGAACGACACGTCGCGAACCGCTAGCTTTTCATCGTACTGACGCGAGAAAAGAGTCGTCAGCGTGCCCCAGACGCCTCCCTTGCGTCGCACGGTCCGAAACGATTTGCTGAGGTGGTTTGCGCGAATAATCACGTGTTTGACTAATGAAGTTCGACGCCCGGCGTGGAATGCTTGCGTGTGCCGCAGCGAGCTTCCTTGAAACCTGAAGGCTTTCAGATTGACCGCCTGTTCGTGTATGGAAGCTTGATGCGCGGTTTAGAATCGCACCATTATTTGGCCGGCGCCGTGTTCGTGGAGCAGGCCTGGACCCAGGGCACCCTCGTGTCGCTCGGGGATTATCCGGGTTTGATCACCGGCGGCGCCCGCGTGAACGGTGAGCTTTATCGCCTCGCCGATACGCCTGCCGCGTTGGAAGTGCTCGACGATTTCGAAGATTTCGATCCCGCCGATCCGGAGCGCAGCCTCTTCGTGCGGTCGCTCGCAGAGGTACACGGGGAAGGCGGCGGAGTCGTCAGCGCGTGGCTATATCTGTTCAATCAAGATGTCGCCGGCGCACCCGTCATCTCGAGTGGGGATTGGCGAACTCCTGTGACTGGTTGATCCGCCCCTCCAGATCGGCCTCTTCAAACGCGAGACGCACCGTGTCGCGCGCGAAAAAGAAATCAAGCGTCCAATCGATCGCGACTCGAATTTTTTTGTCTAACGTGGGCAGCCTCAGGAGATAGTACGTCCGCCACAACCACCACGCCGGAAAGCCCGACACTTTGACTCCACCGACCATCGCGACCGCGCTGTGCTGGCCAAGATCCGCCATCTGGCCCAGCATTTTGTATTTGAACGGCTGCTGCGGCTGCCCGTCGATGGCTGCGAGGATATTGTTTCCCGCATGCGTCCCTTCGCGCAAAGCGTGTTGCGCTGTGGGCGGATACGACTTCCCGGCGGGATCCGGAATTTCGGCGCAGTCACCAACCGCCCAGACATTGTTTTGGCCTTGGACCTGAAGCGTCGACGTTGTCGGCATCCGCCCTTTTGGACTCGCCCCGGGCAGCGAGGCGATGAGCGGATTGCGGCCCACGCCGCCTGCCCAGACGAGCGTGCGGCTGGGAATTCGCTCGCCGCCGACCAGGTTGACGCCGCGCGCATCTGCGGATGCGACCTGCGCGCCCAAACGAAATTGGACGCCGCGCTTGGCGAGCGTGTCGTGCGTGATCCGGCCGAGCCGCTCGCTCAGCTCCGGCAACACGCGCAGCTGCATGTCGACGATTGTGGTGCGGATGTCCTCGGGCGTGAAGCTCTTGTACGAACGGGCGGCATTGCGCATGAAGAGATCCAGCTCGGCAGCGGTTTCGACGCCCGCAAAGCCGGCGCCCACGACCACAAACGACAGGCGCTCCTTGCGCAGCTGCGCGTCGGGTTCCATCTCCGCCTGTTCGAGCATGTCGAGCGCGTGATTACGCAGCCGGACCGCATCGGACAGCGATTTGATGGTGAGCGCGTTTTGCTCGACGCCGGGAATCCCAAAAAAATTTGTGACGCCGCCAAGCGCGAGCAGCAAATAGTCGTAGTCGAGCTGGCGCCGCAGCGCCTGACCGTGACTGATCACGACCGTCCGGCGTTCGAGGTCGATTTTTTCCACCTCCGCTTCGAAGAACTGGATACGCGGGCATACGCGCCGGATGGCCGCCACGATGTGACGCGTGTCAACGCCCGACGCCGCGACTTGCGGAAGCATTGAGGTCAGCAAGAAAAAATTTTCCCGGTTCACTAAGGTGACGTCTACATCCGCGCGCCCGCGCAGCCTGGATTGCAACCGCAAAGCCGCATAGATGCCACCGAATCCGCCTCCTAATATCAGCACGCGTTGCATTTGCAGGCGAGTTCGGCGCTCCACGGTAATTACCCAGCGTTAAGCTGCGGAGGCGCTCATGACAGCGTTGCGTTTAGTCTTTATCGTGGCAACCCTGACGATGATCGCGATCATGCCCGCTTCTCACGCTGTGCCAGCGCAGGCCGACGCGTACACCACGTTGCCCAACGGATGGCGCATCTCGCCCGCCGGCAGCACGACTGCGCTCGGGACTCTACCACTGCACATGGTGGAAGACCCGAGCGGGCGGTGGCTTGCAGTCACGAACGGTGGCTACGGCGCGCTCGCGCTCACGATCGTCGAAGAAGCGACGGGCCACGTCGCAGCGACTATGCCCCTGACCCAAGCCTTCTATGGTATTGCCTTCAGTCACGACGGCCGCAACATTTTTGTCTCCACTGCAGACGAGGATGCCGTACGTCATTTCACCTTCGATCCTCAGTCAGGCGCGCTCAAAGCGGCCGCTGACGTTTCCTTGGGTCATGGCGCTTTATGGATCGCCGGCCTCGCCGTGGCAACCGATGGGCATACCGGTTTTGCGGCAGCGAACGGCGCAGATTCCCTCATTTCCTTTGACGCGGAGAGCGGCGTCACGCGCTGGGCCGTAAAAGTAGGAACGCAGCCCTATGCGGTCACACTTTCGAAAGACGAGAAGAACGTCTATGTGACGAACTGGGCGTCGGCGTCCGTCTCCGTCATAGACGCGGGTGCGGGAACAAGTCTGCACACCGTAAGCGTGTGTGCGCATCCCAATGCTGAGTTGCTGTCGCCTGATGGCAAGACGCTCTTCGTGGCGTGCGCCAACGATGATCGCATCGCCTTGATCGATACCGCGACCAACAGCGTGCGCGCCAACATCGACACCGCTATCTATCCACATAGCTTGCCGGGAGCGATTCCCAACGGGCTGGCCTTGTCCGCCGATGGCAAGACTCTTTTCGTCGCCGACGCCGGTGAGAATGCGGTTGTATCCATCGATCTCGGCGGTGGATCGCCCGCCGTTTTCGGCGCGATCCCAACCGGCTGGTATCCGACGGACGTCGTCGCCTCGCTCGACGGCACGAAATTATTCGTGTTGGATGGCAAGGGAATTTCTGGACATGCCAACCCTGATTTTCCCCACAGCGACGTCTTGCCCATAAGTGGGAAACCGGAGGACAGCTCCTATGTCGCCGCGCTTGCGACCGGCGATCTGGAGTCCCTCGCGATGCCGGATCGTGCAAAGTTGATCGCCGGCCTGAACGCGGCGCGCGCGAACGGCGCCTATGGATCCGCCGCGGCGGCTGCGCCGCAACCGTTGAGCGGCGCCCACGTCATCTACGTCATCAAAGAAAACCGGACGTACGACGAGGTCTTCGGCGACGAGCCGCGTGGCAATGGCGACAGCCGGCTGGCGATTTTCGGACGTCACATCACGCCGAACATCCACCGGCTCGCGCAGAGCTTCGTGCTGCTCGACAACTTCGACACCGATGCGTTTGTCAGCGCTGACGGCCACAATTGGAGCACCGCTGCCTATGCAAGCGACTATCTCGACAAGACCTGGCCGCCCTACTACGCTCACCGCGGCCGACATTACGACTTTGAAGAGGCAGGTCCGGCTTCCGGCCCGAGCGGGTACTTGTGGGACGCGGCGCATAGAGCCGGCATTAGTCTGCGCGATTACGGAGAGTTTGTCGTTACCGATGGTCCGGACACGGTCAAACCATCGGCTCCCTCTTTAGCCGGGCTGATCGATCCCAACTTTCGCGGCTTCGACGTGCACTACAGCGATCAAGACCGCGTATCCGAATGGCTGCGTGAATTTCACAACTACGTCGCCAGCGGCAACCTGCCGCAACTGGAGATCGTGCGCTTACCGAATGACCACACCGCAGCGACCAGACCTGGTTTCAAGACTCCCTTTGCAATGGTCGCTGACAACGACTACGCACTGGCGCGACTGGTGGACGCGGTGAGTCACAGCCCGTATTGGAAAAACACGGTGATCTTCGTCGTCGAGGATGATGCGCAAGCAGGCCCCGATCACGTCAGCGATCAGCGCGCTGAAGCGCTCGTCATCGGCGCGCGCGTCCGCCGCGGCATCGTCGACCACACCCATTACACGACCTCGAGCGTGCTGAGGACGATTGAACTGCTGTTGGGCATACAACCCATGAGCCAGTTCGATGCCGGCGCCACGCCGATGCTCTCGTTGTTGACCCAGTACCCTGACACGCGGCCGTGGAACGCCACGAAACCGCTGGTGGATTTGAAGTCGGTCAATCCGGCAACCGGTGCTGACGCCACGACCTCGCGAGCGCTGAATCTTGACGCGGCCGACGCCGCAGACCCCGCCACCTTAAACGCCATACTGTTTCGTTTCGCAGCGCAACATCAGAAGTAATTCAGGGTTCATTCGCCGTCGTAATAATCCAAGGATGGAGCAGCGCGCAGGATAAGATCGCGCGAGTCCACCGCCACTTTGTCGGAGTCGGGATAGTAGCAGACTTCGTTGTCGTCGTCCGTACCTAACATGAAGACGCGACACGGTTTTGTGCCGGTGTTGACGAGCGTGTGAGTTCCAACAGCGCCGACCGGAAAAGCTATCACGTCGCCGGCGCGACAGCGGACGTCGCCACGAAGCGTTCGGATCGTCGGCTCGCCTTCCATGACTAAGAATACTTCTTCTTCGGCCGCGTGCGCGTGCAGCGGACAAAATATCTTTCCAGGCGGCAGCGTGACGAGGCGATAACCAAGTTTTCGCGCGCCGATATACAACCCGATTTCATAACTGGTCGCCTCGTACTTGCCCCCGACGTCAGAAAACGATTTGCCCGTCAGTTCGTCAAGGTTGATGCGGTTGACATAGACATCGCGGCGCGCGTGCAAGCAATCGCCGATGATTTTGTCAGCGCCGGCAAAGAGGCAAGCGCCATCCCCGACCAGCAGCGTCTCCAGCCGCAATGCCCATATCTTGCGCAATCCCAGGACGGCCGCAAGCGGGTCGGCGAGCTTTTCGTCCGGCGGCAGGCGCAAGCGCCCGGCGGGATCGCCCCACAAGGCGTCGCCAAGGATGGCGGCCCTGTGCTCGGCCAGATGAATCGCGATCTCTCCGGGAGTCTTGCCGCCCGGCAGCTCTAGGATAGTCGCGCCCTCAAAAAGGCTGTCGCCTTCATGCAGCGTGCGATCCACCGGCCCGCTGAGCAGCGCGGCTTCTTGCGCGCCCGCTGCGAGCCGCGCACCGAAGCGCGCGGCGATCTCACGCGCTTTGCGTTCGTGGTCGCGATTGGTGATGACGATCCACGCTACGCCGCCGCGCTCTGCCAGCAACGCTTCTTGTTCGGCTGACAATGCGAGCGGATCGACCACGATATTTCCCTCCGGCCGCCGCACAAAGAATGAATTGAAGAACATGCGCCGCTCGGGCTGCCATAGCGACCACATGGCGAAACCGTCAAGATGCAAATCCTGCACGACTTTAGGACCCTTTCTATTTTTTGGCGGCGCGTTCTCGCCGTGTGATCGCGTCGCGAACGCTGGCCAAAAGCTCGGTGGGCTCGAAAGGCTTGAGCACGCTGCCCGCGCCGGTGGCAGCGAGCGTGGCGCGTAACTGCTCGTCCACATTGCGAGCCGTCATGAACAAGAACGGAATCTCTGCCAGCCGCTCATCAGCCCGGAAACGGTTGCAAAGTTCTAACCCGTCGATGCCCGGCAGCAGGACATCGGAGACGACCACATCAACTGCGGCGGCGCGTGCACGGAGCAAAGCTTCTTCGCCGTCAGGTACGGCGACGACGTCGTAGCCGTAGAACGCGAGATACTCCGACAGCACGCAGCGCAGCGCGGTTTCGTCCTCGACGAGTAGGATCGTGGGCATCAGCCGGCTTGAATCGTCTGTGCGCTTGGTTCTCGGGATTGGCCGTTCGCAGGAACATCTACCGCGGGAAATTCTATCATGACGGTCGTGCCGCGCCCGACTTCGCTCGCGACCGAAATCGTACCGTGCATCAAATCGACGAGATGCGCGACGATTGCGAGCCCTAGGCCTGAGCCGGGCGTATCATTGGCGGCGTGACGCGCGCGGTAGAACCTCTCGAAGATGTGGGGTAAGTCCGACTGCGGAATGCCGATGCCGTTGTCAGCGACCGCTAGCCGCATGCGTTCCCCGGCTTGCTCGACAGATATGATCACGTGTCCACCGGCTTTGGTGAACTTGCGCGCGTTATCAACCAAGTTGTTGAGAATACTGCGCAGAGCATCGGCGTCGCCAAGAATACGTGCCGGAGCGTCCGGGAGTTCGACCGTGATCACCGGCCCCGGCTGTTTTATGAGGAGTTGCGCAGCGGCGAGCTCGCTACGCACTACATCGCGCAGGTCGATTGCGGCGTTGGCGAGGGCCGTCTCGGGTGCGTCGATCTTTGCTATTTCCAGAAGGTCGTCAACGAGATGCGCGAGCCGCCGGGTCTCCTGTTCGAGCACTTGGAGCAGACGCGCGTCATCGCCAGTCAAGCCCGAGCGTTTGGAGAGCTTATCGAACAGCAACGCGGACAGCGTGCGCAGCGTGGTCACCGGTGTGCGTAATTCATGGCTAGCGGTTCCGATGAAATCCGCCCGCGCTTGGATCTCGCGCTCGAGCTGGCTCTTAGCGCCGAGCAATTGGTCCACGAGCTTGCGGCGCTCGGTGATGTCGCGAGAAACTGCGATGAGACCGCCGGCATCGCTTTGAGCGTCACTGTGACGCGTAAATGTCACGCCGGCGACATACGAGCTCCCGTCGGCCCGCGTGCGTTCAAATTCGCTATAGACGAATCCGGATTCGCTGACCGCCTTGCGTAAACTATCCACTTGCTGCTGCGACAAACCGAGCGCCGCCATCTCCGTGACCTGTCGCCCTAAGATGTCGCTTGCCGGGCGATCGAGCTCTTCGCACAGCGCGGCGTTGACATAGGCGACGGTGCCGCCGGCGTCGATCCACATCACCCCTTCGCGCACCGATTCAACCACTGCGGCAAGCCGGCGGGCCTGCTGCAGAGTCGCTTCGAGTTCGCGCGTCCGCGCCGCGACCCGCACCTCCAGGTCCTCGTTGAGCGTCTGCACGCGGCGATTGATGCTGCCGACCGCTTCGATAGGCAAGCATACGGCGACAACCAAAGCCAGCCAACCCGCAACGAACCACCAGGGGTTGAAGGGGTAGCGCGCCGGCTGCGGCACCGTCAGCTGCAGCGAGCGGTCGGCGAACTGAATATCGAACGTCTGCGTAACCGCGCGGGCACTCAGTGCGGATTCGCTCGTCAGCGTGAGCGAATGGCCCCTGCTGTCGTCGACTGCGAACGGCTCGCCGCCAAGCTGCACGCGCATGGCGTTGAAAATCAACCGCGCGGGATCCAGGTACTCGACCAGCGTGCCGATGTCGTTTTGTTTTCGTATCGCTTGGGTTGCCAAAAACATGCGCGCATCACGTGGGGGTTGGCCGCGCGTAGCCGGTCTTGACGGCACATCCGCCATCGAGGTCGCACGGCTTAGTTCTGCGCCGAACATGGCCTGTTCGACCGCGTCGAGTTCTTGCTGTGACGGTTGGCCATTCGCGTGCCGCGTGCCGAGCAGAGCCTGTTGAGGGGAAACTATGTGCGCCTGGTGGACGTCTTCGGAGTTGAAGAAATCAATCGTTTGGACCGCTGGATCCTTGCGCATTATCGCACGCGCATGTTCTGCGAACCCACGCGCGTCGTACCCCTGAACGCTCGTCACCGCCGCCAGCCCTTCGAGCGCAGCGATGCGCTGCCCTAAATTACGCGTCGCGTGCGCGGCAACGCGCAGGCCGCGCGCATGCAGCTGGCTGGCCGCTGTATTTTCCAGGTACGCGTTTAGCGTTCGATACAGCACGCTGGCGAGCAACGCCAGCACGACCGCAACCAGCAATTGGGAAAAGCGGACGCTCATCGCAGCGTCCTAGGGTGCGCACGCATGGGCATCTAAATGAAGAGTTATCCTCGCTTCGAGAATGCATGTTCGACTTTTCCCGCGGCGACTCTTGCGCGGGGTGCAGGCCGAAAGTCTCTTTGAGATTTCACAGACTGGTAGCGCTCCGAGGCGGGAGCCGCCAAGAGCCTGTCGAAGTTCGTCAAGATATGTCTGTCCGCGCACAACCCAAAGCGAATCAGCCGCTGACGTTACGATTTGAAGAAGGGGTAGGGCCCGAACGCGGCGGCGCTCCGCTCGGTTTGTGGCAATCATCTATTCCCTCGCAGACCGCCATCGAAGGAACGTTCCCGAAACCGATCATAGCGCAAGGCGTGGCGGCGTACCAGCGCGGCAAAGTGCGTTCGTTGAATTTGCGACGCAGCGATATCGTTGCGACCGTCGCCGACACTGAAACGCACACGACGACGTTGACGCGAGATACATCTCGGCCGCCGCTCGGGATGCGCTGCAACTGTACGTGCCGTTACGGATACGACTGTAAACATGCGGTCGCTGCGCTATCCATGCTGGCCGAACTCGCAACGCAGTCCGTCGAACCCGCCGCAGCGGCGACTGCCCCGCCGGGCAATGGCATCGCCACCAGCAACGGGCATGCGAGCGGCAATGGCGCCGCAGCTGCTACCGGTAACGGCGTTTCTGCCTCGCCCACTTCCACTGCGAGCGCGCCCGCCCAACTGCTTGAGCTCTTGGATCTGTTGGCGCCGCATCATGAGACCGTCATGCCGCGCAGAAGGTTGTGGGTGGTCGTCGGTTTTGACGAACGGCTGGCGGTTTTTTATGCGCGGCTTTGCCTGGATGCTCCCAAGCTGCACGGCGTCAGCCGGACGCACGCCGATCTGCAGCAATTGTATCGCACGACGCGTCAAGCAAATCTGACCGGTGAAGAGTGGGATCGCTATGACAGCGCGCTGCTTTCGGATGCGTCGCTCGGTGCCATGTTCGGCACTCCGGCGGATTACGCGTTGGCGAGGCCAACGAGCGAGCACACCCAACGTTTGAGCCACAACTTTGCGCAGCTGCTGCTGCGCTTGATTTCGCACCCACGCGTGCGCTACGACGACCATCTCGGATCGCATCCCGAATCCATGCCGGCCGTACGCATCGCGCTTTCGTCGCTGCGCCTGCGCCTGCATGGGCAGCGTACTGAACCCGGCGACCTCGATCTAGCGGGCGAGTTCATCCGAGCTGACAGTTCGAGTGTGGATTGCGCCGCGGTTCGCGTGATCGACGGCATGCCGGCCTGGCTGTTTGACGGCCAGACATTTTATTTGCACGACGGCTCGTTCGGCCTGCGAATCGTCGAACGGTTCAAAAACTCCAACAGCTTGCACCTGGGCGCTGTTGAAATTCCACGTCTGCTTGAGCGCGCTCACGGACTGCTTGAAAAACAGACAGCTGCTTCGTTGCTCTTACAGCCGGAGGAGATGGAACGTCAGACGCTGCTGCGCCTGCGCTGGCAAGGCGACGGCATAACCGCTGACGCTGCCGTGGAAGACGCGAAAAGCGGCGCAAATTGGCCGATCGGCACCATTGATTTCAATCCACTGCGCCGAATCGATGACGGCAAGAAGGACAGCATTCCCCGTTACGCATTTTGCGACCCCGCGATCGCGGTCGGCGTCAAGAACAAGCTCGAGTCGCACGGCTTTAAGCCCTGGAGCGCCATCTACGAATCGTGGCAGATCGAACATCCGGACGAACCGCTGCTGCATTATGATGAGGCAGCGTGGCGCTTAGAGGGCACGGACACGGCCTACCAGTTCGGAACTGAGATATTGCCTGCGTGGAAGGGCGATTATCACCTCGATCTCGATGAAACGATGAAGTCGCTGGTAGAAGGACCGAAGGCGCTTCATGTTTCTCTCTCCGTGGATCCCGCCGAAGACAAGACCAAAGAGAAAGCCAAGGTCAAAGGCAAGGTTTCCGCGGCAGCCTCAGGACCGATCGATTGGCTTGAAATTTCGGTAGAGTTGTTGCTCGACGGTCAGGTGCTGTCGGCCGAGGACGTCAAAGCGCTCTGGAAGAGCACCGGGCGCTATTACCGCCTGGCGGACGGACGCTTTATCGATCTATCGTCCTTTGCCTTGTTGCGCGAAGCCACCGGCGGATTCGGCGGAGCGCTCGAGCGAGGCGGACGTGCCCGGCTGACGACCGCGCAAATGCTCTCCGTCTACGATGATCTGGCCAAGGCGTGCGGCGACTCCGAGCTCCCCGAACCGCTGCGCGAATTACGCGAAGCGGTCAGAGGTTTCTCCGGGATCGAAGAAGTCGACCCGCCCAAGCACCTGGAAAAAATCCTGCGGCCGTACCAGCGCCGCGGCCTTGACTTTTTGACGTATCTCGGTCGCTATGCATTCGGCGGCATCTTGGCGGACGACATGGGGCTGGGTAAAACGCTGCAAGTGCTGGCATATCTGGAACGCGAGCGAAGCTTGCGCGGGAGCGCGCCAAACCTTATCGTGTGTCCAACCTCCGTGACCCACACCTGGGTGAGGGAAGCCGCACGTTTTGTTCCCGAGTTGAAGGTCAGCCTGCTCAGCGCGGGCAGCGGCCGCGACGCCGTGTATAGCGAAGCAGCTCGTTATGATTTGCTTGTGACTTCCTATGCGCTGGCCCGTCGTGACGCCGAAAGTCTGAACAAATTGAACTTCCGCACGATCGTGCTCGATGAGGCGCAGCAAATAAAAAATCCACAAGCCAAAATATCGCAAGTCATCAAGGGCATCAACTCAGACCAGCGGCTCGCGCTCACCGGCACACCCATCGAGAATTCAGTGCTTGATTTGTGGTCGATCGTGGACTTCGTGATGCCCGGCCTGCTCGGCAATGAAAGCCATTTTCGCAATGCCTTCGAGACGCCGATCATGCGCGACGGCGACGTGGAGAAGCAGCAGCGCCTGGCACGCCGCGTGCAGCCCTTCATGATCCGCCGCTTGAAGACGCAGGTCGCCGCCGATCTGCCATCGCGAACCGAACAGACCATCGAGTGCGAAATGACCGCCTCGCAAAAGAAGGCTTACCGCGAAACAGTGCTGCGCGCTCGCCGCGACATTTTGCGCGAGGTCGACGAACGCGGCATCGCGCGGGCGCAGCTTTCCATCCTGGCCGCGCTCACGAAGTTGCGTCAGATCTGCTGCCATCCCGGCTTGATCGGCGACCACTGGCGCGAAGACGAAGAGGCATCGGGTAAGTTCACGGCATTCTTGGAACTGCTCGAATCCATCATTGAATCCGGCCACCGCGTGCTCGTCTTCTCCTCCTTCACCGAAATGCTCGGCTTGATGCGCGAAGCGCTCGATAATCGCAAGCGAAGCTATGCCTACCTCGACGGCGCCACGAAGAATCGCAGCAAGGTGTTGGATGATTTTCGGCGCGAGGATGGCCCGCCGGTGTTTTTGATGAGCCTGAAGGCGGGCGGCGTTGGGCTGACCGTGACGGAAGCAGATTACGTCGTCTTATACGACCCCTGGTGGAACCCGGCCATCGAGCGCCAGGCCATCGACCGCACTCATCGCATCGGTCAGACCAAGCCGGTGACTGCCTACCGTCTCGTGACCCTCGGTTCGGTCGAAGAAAAAATTCAATCGCTGCAACAGCGCAAGCAGGCTTTGGCCGACTCGGTCGTCGCCACGGACGCCGCTTTTGCGAAATCACTGACGCGCGAAGATTTGGACGATCTCTTCACACCCATCGGCGATTGAGCCGGTGCCGCGATTGGCGAGCGTACCGATGCCGCCGACAGCCTCATGACCGAAGATCAGTTACGCGAGCTCCTGTTACGTGGACTGGACGGCATCCGTCGCTGGGAGTCGGCCTGGCGGCCCTTTGAGCAACATCCGAGTCTGACCCTCGAATCAAACACGGCTCGCGACGCCATCGACGAACTGGTCGCGCGCCTGGCTGACAACTATCCCTTCTTTCACCCCGACTATGCCGGTCAGATGTTGCGCCCGCCGCACCCCATCGCATGGCTGGCATACGCCCTGGCGGCGCGCATCAATCCGAACAACCACGCTTTGGACGGTGGCCCGGCGACGGCCGAGCTCGAGCGCGAATGCATCGGGCAACTTGCCGCAATGTTCGGCCTGGAGAGCCCGTTCCTAGGCCACCTGACGACGTCGGGAACGGCCGCAAACCTGGAGGCGCTGTGGGTCGCGTCGCGCTTGCAGCCGGGTAAGGCCATCGTCTTTTCACAGGAAGCGCACTACACGCATAAGCGCGTGTGCGAACTCTTGCGCGTGCGCTCAATCGAACTGCCGGCAGATGAAAATGGAAAGCTGACGTGTGCGGCACTCGATGCAGCCGGTGCGCAAGCCGACATCGGCACCGTCGTGGTCACCGCCGGGACCACGGCCGCCGGCGCGGTGGACCCGATCGACGAGATCGTCGAGTTCGCGTCGTCGAACCATTGGCGCGTGCACGCTGATGCGGCGTACGGCGGCTTTTTTGCGACCATCGCGGACGTCGCAAGCGCAGGTATGGCCGCCGCCCCGTGGCACGCGCTGGCGCGTTGCGATTCCATCGTCGTCGATCCGCACAAACATGGTTTGCAACCGTACGGCTGCGGCGCCGTGCTGTTTGCCGATCCGAATGTCGGCACGCTCTACAAGCACGATTCTCCGTACACGTACTTCACGTCAAAGGATCTGCACCTCGGCGAGATCAGCTTGGAGTGCTCGCGCCCAGGCGCTGCCGCCGCCGCGCTGTGGACGACGCTGCGTTGTTTTTCGCTCGACCGGCATGGTTTGGGAGCGAGTTTATTGGCGTCGCGCCACGCCGCGCTGATCGCATGGAATTTGATGAAAGAGAGTCCCACGCTGACGCCGGTCATCGCCCCCGACCTCGATATCATCACCGTTGCGCCGCTGGGGCGTGGCGAGACGGTGCGCGTCAGCGTGGTGTCCGAACGCAGTGAAAAAATTTTTCAATCCCTGCAGCGCGAGCCGACGCCGCTCTACGTAGCCCTGTGGCGTGTGCCGCGCGCGTTTGGAGAACTCGTCTTGCCTGAGCTCGAGTGGGATGAGGAGCATTGCACAGTTTTGCGCAGCGTGCTCATGAAGCCCGAACACGAGGGAAGCGCGCTGGAGCTGATTCAGCGGTTGGCGGGCTGGCCGGCGCTTTTACCGGCGTGAGTGTGGCTGACCCTCGTCTCTTACGGGCGTGAGCGTGTGACGCCGGTCTCAGCCGGTCTCGAGACGGTCACAGCGTTGTGCGCGTGGGTATCTCATAGATATGCCGCACTACTGCATTTTTTGCAAGCATGACGCCAAGCGCTCGAACCTCTTTGTAAGTTTGGAGCGCGAAGCCCAACCGCGCTATAAGATCTGTTCGGCCTGTTCGCTCGCCGCTGTACGCCAAGGATACGCGGTCGTCTATAGACCCGCAGCGTAAAGTCTGAAGCGCACGGCCTAATCCCGACACCTACTCCTTGGCCGCGTCCACCAACACGACGGCGCGTTCGTTCTTATCGCTGAAGCTGGACATAGCGTTCATCGCAACGCCGAGCGGACTGCCCGCTTGGGTCATTTGCTCGATGGAAATTCCAAAGTGCCGCTTTACCGTGGCGTCGATATTTCCGCGCAAGGCTGCCGGCAAAATCTGGTAGCGCTTCACCGCCTGCAGCGCGGGCCCCAAGTCCCGATTCGCAACGGCAGGATCGATGGCGATGACGAGCACCGCTCGCTTGGGTTTGGCGCTATCGCGAAATACTGCGAAATCAATCCCGTGTTTGTTCGCCATTTGGCGGGCGCTGCCGACTCCCGAGCTTTGCGTTTGCGGTCGATAACCGGCAGGCGCTTTCGATTCCAGACTGTGCAGCCAAGCTTCTAGTTCTGAAAAGGAGGCCTGCGTGCCGGCAATCACCTCGTTGCCCGCGTACGTGCCCGCGCCCGCCGCGAGCAACGCTGAAGCTCTTTCGCCGGGGCTGACGGTCTGAGAAAACTTTTTCGTCGCCAAAACCGTGCTGCCGTCAGGAAGCGGGAAGCTGATCGGGTTCTGGAGGGTAGCGCTCGGCCCAGCGCTAGGATTTTCTACAGCGTTCTGCGGTCCTGGCGCAGTATGCGAGCACGACGACAGCAGCAGCGCTGCGACTGCGGACACGAAAAGAGAACGCTTCATAAGGCCCCCTCTCAAGCTGATTGAAATCATTTCGCGCTTTTCGCGGTCAGCGAACCGTTGAGCGGTTGCGTCAGTTGCCGTACGCCGCCGCGATGCGCGAGCGCTGCTGCGCCGATGACGCCGGCGTTGTTACCGAGTTTGGCGGTCACGATCTTCGTGATACCCTTGGGAACCATCGTCGTCTGCGCATCCACGAGTTTGGTCAACGGCTGCGATAAGATGCTCGGATCGGTTTGCCCAACGCCGCCGCCAAGTGCGATGACCGCGGGATTCGTGAACGAGATGATGTTCGACACGCCGATCGCGAGGTCGGTGAGGTATCGCTCCCACGCCGCTCGCGCGTGCGGATCGCCTTTGAGCACCGCTTTGCGGATCATCTTCGTGCCCCATTTGTCTTGGGGCTTGCGCGTCAACAACATGCTGCGCGGAAAGGAGGGCGCGAGCGCCAGAGTGTGTCGCAGCAATCCCGTCCCCGATGCTTGCGCTTCGAAGCAGCCGACCTTTCCGCACGTGCAGGTGAAGCCGGTATCGGGCCGGATCACGTGATGACCGACTTCGCCTGCTCCCATCGCGTTACCCAGAATCAGGCGCCCGCCGGAGATAAAGCCACCGCCGATGCCGGTGCCCAACGTGATCAGCGCGAATTCGGTGACCCCCTTGCCGCTGCCGTGTAGATATTCGCCGAGCGTCGCGCAGCGCGCATCGTTGAGAATATGAATGGGATGGCGAATGCGTTTTTCCAGCATCGCCCGCAAGGGTACATCGGTCCAGCCGAAGTTGGGGGAGAAACGAACCACACCTGTTCGTTCATCGATGTTACCGGGCGAGCCGACGCCGACGCCCACGCAATTCTTTTCATTGAGGGTGCTCAGGACTTGCACGACGCACTGATCGATTTCATCGACCACCGCCGCGGGGTCGAGCGAAATGAGGTCGCGTTCTGCCTGCTGGATTATATTTCCATCAGGAGTAACGGCGGCAGCAGCGGTGTGTGTACCGCCGAGATCAACTCCGATAGCGAATTCCATGCCGGCTCCTCTGGCTGACCGCAACTGGACGTGCCCAGGACAGGACTCGAACCTGCACCGGTTTTACCCGACTAGCCCCTCAAACTAGCGCGTCTACCAATTCCGCCACCTGGGCGAGCACTACCATCCATACGATACCGCACGGCGGCGGTCAATGCAAATTAGCGAACGTTGGGATCCAGGGCGTCGCGCAATCCATCTCCCATGTAATTGACCGCCAGCACCGTGATGAAGATGCACAAGCCCGGATAAATCGCGGCCCAAGGCGCAATGCTGATGTTCTCCTGGGCATTGGCAAGCATGCTGCCCCACGACGCGGTCGGTGGCTGAATGCCGAAGCCGAGGTAGGAAAGCGCCGACTCCAGCAGGATCACGTTGCCGACGTCGAGCGTCGCTTGCACGACGATCGGCGCGACGGCGTTCGGCAGCAGATGCCGGATCACGATGCGCGAATCATTACTGCCGATCGCGCGCGCCGCTTCGCAGAATTCTTTCTCACGTAAGCTCAGGAACGCACCGCGTACGAGCCGTGCGACATTCATCCACGACAGCAAACCGATGATCAGCACGATCGATATGAAATTCAATGCGGCCTTGCTGGAGCTTGCGGCCACGATGCCCGTGATGACCAGCAGCAGCGGCAGCAAAGGGATCGACAGGAAGGTATCGGTGAGCCGCATGAGCGCTCCATCGATGCGCCCGCCGTAATAGCCCGCCACAGCGCCGATCAACGTGCCGAGAATGATCTCGATGATGACGGCAAAGATCGCAAGCGTCAAAGAAATCCGCGCGCCGAAGAGCAGACGGGTGTACAGATCGCGGCCGATTTCGTCGGTGCCGAGCCAGTGGCCGAATTGTCCGGGGGCGAGCGGCGTGCCCGTCCAGTGCGGATCGATGGCGCTCGGGTCGAAATGCGTGAGCCAGGGAGCAAAGGTGGCTCCAAGAACCAGCAAGATCAAGACAATTGCACCGCTCAGCGCTAAGCGATGACGCTTGAACTTGCGCCACGTCTGATGCCGTTCGGCGACGAACTCGTCGTCGAGAACCGCGGGCAGCAGCGTAGGATTGAGTGCTGTTACGCCCGCCATCGGGTCACCATCACGGTCATCGCTATGTCAATCATATTTCACCCGCGGATCGAGCCAGCCATACGTGAGGTCCGCCAGCAAGTTGAACACGACCACCAAAAAGGCGCTCAGCACCAGATAACCCATCAGCAGCGAGAAATCTTGCTGCGCCAAGGCGGTGATGAACAAGCGGCCCATGCCGGGCCAAGCGAAAATGCTTTCGGTGATGATGGCGCCGCCGAACAGGCCGGGTAAAGCCAACGCCGTGATCGTCACGACCGGCATGAGCGCGTTCTTGAGACCATGTTTGAGCAAGATACGCATAAACGGCAGCCCCTTCGCCGCGGCCGTTCGCATATACTCAGTATGCAAGACCTCTTGCATGGAAGCGCGCGTGAAGCGCGACCAGGTCGCAAGTTGGATCAGCGCCAGCGCGGTGACGGGTAAGACTAAGTGCCTGATCCGATCGGCGAAGTCACCCCCTTCGGTCGAAGTCGCTCCCGCCGAGGGCAGATTGAAATCAAATTGGTAACCGAATGCTTGCAAGTGGATGCCGCCCACTGAAAAAATCATCTGCAGCATCAGGGCGAACCAAAATATCGGCATGGAAAATCCGAAGAAGGCCAGCGTCGTTACCAGGTAGTCAACCAACGAATACGGCTTCACCGCCGCGAGAATGCCGAAAACGAGCCCCAGGGTGACGGACACCGCAAAAGATACGCTCATCAGCTCGAGTGTGGCAGGCAGCCGTTCGAGTATCGCTTCGGTGACCGGCGTCGAGTTCATCGTCGACCAGCCCCAGTCGCCGGTCACGTACTTGCCGAGCCAAGAGACGTACTGCACCCACACCGGCCGGTCCAAGCCGAAGTTGTGCTTGAGCCGTTCGATGTCGGCGGCGGTGATGTGCGGGTTTTGCATGTAGGGCGCGAGCGGGCCGCCCGGCATCTGATGCAAGATCGCAAACAAAATGATGCTGATGAGAATCATCAGCGGAATGGCTTGAATGGTCCGGCGGATAGTGTAGGTTAGCATCGTGAATAAGGGCGTTGCCTTTTCTGCTTGCTACGTAATCCGGCCTGCCTTGGGATCATCCGCCCGGGCGGATCGGCTGGATCAAACCGCGCGATTCAGCTGGCGCATCACATATGGCAGAATGCCGTCGTGCCGGAAGTATTCGGCTTCGTCGGGAGTGTCGATCCGGGCGTGCACGCTGAACGTGCATTCGGCGCCGCTTGCGGCTTTAGCCCGCACCGCCAAATGCTTGCCCGGCGGCACGCCCTCTTTAATGCCGCGGATCTCGTAGCGCTCTTCTCCTTTGAGGCCGAGGCTCGCAGCCGATTCTCCCAACACGAATTGCAACGGCAAGATTCCCATGCCGATGAGATTGCTGCGATGGATGCGCTCGAAACTTTCCGCGATCACCGCGCGCACGCCGAGCAAACGAGGTCCCTTCGCGGCCCAGTCGCGCGAGGAGCCGGCCCCATAGTCTTTGCCGGCGATGACGATCAGTGGCGTGCCCTCTTGTTGGTAGCGCATGGCGACGTCGTAGATGCTGCCTTGCTCGCCGTCCGGCAAGTGGCGCGTTACGCCGCCCTCAGTACCGGGAGCCAACTGATTGCGCAGCCGAATATTTGCGAAGGTGCCGCGCATCATCACCTCGTGATTGCCGCGGCGCGCGCCGTAGGAGTTGAAATCGGCCGGCGACACGCCGTGTTCGATGAGGTACTTGCCGGCAGGCGAAGCCTGCGCGATAGAACCCGCCGGCGAAATATGATCGGTGGTCACGCTATCAGCCAGCAATGCCAATACCCGCGCGCCTGATATGTCGCGAAGCGGCGGCGGTTGCATCGTCATGCCGTCAAAAAACGGCGGGCAACGCACGTAGGTCGAGTCAGGTTGCCATGCAAAGCGCTCGGACTTCAAGACCGACAACGAACGCCATAACTCGTTGCCTTCGAATGCGCGTGCATACTCGCGGCGGAACATCGATTCGGCCACGCACTCTGCCACGACGCTGCTTATCTCTTTAGAATCCGGCCAAATGTCGCGTAGGAACACCGGAGCGCCGGCTTTGTCCGTGCCGAGCGGCTCGCTCAGAAGATCGATATCCATCCTGCCTGCCAGCGCATAGGCGACGACCAGCGGCGGTGAGGCGAGATAGTTCGCGCGCACGAGCGGGTGAATGCGGCCCTCAAAGTTCCTGTTCCCCGACAGAACTGCGCACACGAGCAGCTGTCGTTCGGTCACCTCTTTGGCAATGGGTTCGTCTAACGGACCGCTGTTGCCGATGCACGTCGTGCAGCCGTATCCGACCAAGTAAAAACCGAGCGCTTCTAAATATTCGGTAAGACCGGCCTTCTGCAAATACTCGGTGACCACGCGCGAACCCGGCGCGAAACTCGTCTTCACCCAGGGTGCGGATCGCAGACCTTTCTCGACCGCCTTTTTTGCTAGCAGCCCCGCGCCGACGAGCACGGACGGATTTGACGTGTTGGTGCAGCTTGTGATCGCAGCGATGACGACCGATCCGTCGCGCACGCCTGTCTGCTCTCGCACCAGCATGGCAACTCCGCCGGAATTTTCGCGCGATCTCTTATCAGGCGCAGCGCTCGTGGGCCTGCCGGCAGCTTGCGCCGCGGCTTCAAAAGAGGCTCTCGCGTTGCGTAGGGCGACCCGGTCCTGCGGCCGTTTCGGCCCGGCGAGACTCGGCTCGACGGTCCCAAGATCTAGTTCGAGCACGTCACTGAAAACCGGATCTTCGGAACGGTCGGTGCGGAACAATCCCTCCGCTTGGCTATATTCGCGTACCAGTTTGATATGCTGCTCTTCGCGCCCGGTCAGGCGCAAGTACTCCAGCGTCGCATCGTCGATCGGAAAGATCGCGCAGGTGGAACCGTACTCCGGCGACATGTTTCCAATGGTCGCACGGTCCGCGACCGTCAGGTTGCTGAGGCCCGCCCCGAAGAACTCGACAAATTTGCCCACCACGCCGTGGCGGCGAAGCATTTCTGTCACCGTGAGCACGAGATCGGTTGCGGTTGCGCCCTCGGGCAGCTTCCCGGTGATGCGAAATCCGATGACGTCTGGTATGAGCATCGACAAGGGCTGGCCGAGCATCGCAGCTTCCGCCTCAATGCCGCCCACGCCCCATCCCAGCACCCCAAGACCGTTGACCATGGTCGTGTGGGAATCGGTGCCGACGAGCGTGTCGGGATAAGCCCAGAGCACGCCTTCGATTTTTTCCTCAAATACGACGCGCGCGAGATGTTCCAGGTTGACCTGGTGCACGATGCCGGTGTCCGGCGGCAGCACTTGGAAGCGCTGCAACGATTGCTGCCCCCACTTCAAGAGTTCGTAGCGCTCGCGGTTGCGCTGAAATTCCTTGTCGGCGTTCACCTGGAAAGCGTCGCGATTGCCCCACGCGTCGACTTGCACGGAGTGATCTATGACGAGCTCCACGTCCTGCAGCGGATTGATGCGCTTGGGATCCGCTTTCAGATTGTCGACCATCGCGTCGCGCATGGCGGCCAAATCGACGACTGCGGGCACGCCGGTGAAATCTTGCAGCAGCACCCGTGCGGGCCGGAACGCGATCTCCCGCCGGGTCGCCGCGTTGGGGCTCCAGCTGGCGAGCGCCTCGATCTGCGCAGCCGTGACGGAGCGGCCATCCTCAGCGCGCAGTAGATTCTCCAACAAGATCTTCAGCGAAAATGGCAGGCGCGCGACAGCGCCGATGCCGGCGCTCTCTAACGCCCGCAAGCTGCGGTAGTGAAAAGAACGGCCGTCGCATTCTAAGGTGGCGAGCGTGCCGAATGTATCCATGGCGCTATGTTTCCAGTTGCGGCGTTGAAAAGCCGGGCTTCCCGTCGAAGGTGTAGAGATTTTCGGTCTTGACCACGTCAAAACCGGCTTCACTTACCTTGATGAGCAGTCCGATAACGTCACGCTGCGAGAGAGAGCTGTCCTTCGGCGCGACGAAACGGGCGCGCCAGTGGTCGGTGCAAAACGTTTCCGGAAAACCGTTGGGCCACACGATCGTGCCGCGGTTGAAGATGCTCTGCAGCCGCAATCCCTGGCCCGCGATATTTCGCAGCTTCGTGCCGAGGTCTTCCGCCCGTCCTTGGTCCCAATCCAAGAAAACGTCAACGCCGACGCCAACTTTCTTCTGTTTCGGCGGGTTGCTGAGGGCGAAGATTTTTTGCTCCACGTTTTCGGCGTAGCGCGCAGCCGGTAAGGTCGCCGGACTTTGCCCCATCCGCGCTATGACCGCCGCGCCGAACTCTTTGGTCCCGACTTTTTCTTTGCTCACTTCGGGCTTGAAGATGTCATACGTGTGGACGCCGTCTTCGATGGTTTTCAACCAAGCGTTGTGCACGCGCGACGCGGCCTCGATTTGACCGATGTGCACCAACATCATGATCGCGCCCATGAGCAGTCCCGAGGGATTCGCCATGTTCTGTCCGGCGCGGCGCGGCGCCGAGCCGTGAATCGCTTCGAACATCGCGCACACGTCGCCGATATTGCCCGATCCCGCCAACCCGACCGAACCTGCGATCTGCGCAGCCACGTCGGACAGAATGTCGCCATACAGATTGGGCAGTACTAGCACATCGAATGTGCTGGGCGTGTCCGCGAGCTTTGCGGCGCCGATGTCGACGATCCAGAACTCGTGTTCCAGATCCGGATACTCTGCCGCGATCTCATCGAAGATCCGATGGAACAGCCCATCGGTGATCTTCATGATGTTGTCTTTGGCGAAGCAGGTGACTTTTTTGCGCAGATTGCGGCGCGCATACTCAAAAGCGTAGCGAACGATTTTTTCCGTACCCGGACGCGAGATCAGTTTGAGACATTCGGTCATCTGCTGGGTCTGGCGGTACTCGATGCCGCCATACACATCTTCTTCATTCTCGCGAATGATGGTGACGTTCATCCCCGGGTGTTTGGTTTGAATGAAGGGGGCGTAGGAAACGCAGGGCCGCACGTTGGCATACAAACCCAACGCCGTCCTGGTCGTGACGTTCAGACTCTTGAAACCACCGCCTTGCGGCGTGGTGATCGGTGCCTTCAAAAACACTCGTGTCCGCCGCAACGAATCCCAGGCGTTCGGAGCAATGCCGGACGAATTGCCCGCGAGGTACACCTTTTCGCCAATTTCAATGACCTCGATATCGAGCTGCGCGCCGCCGGCTTGGATGATGTCGAGCGCGGCGGTCATGATTTCGGGACCGATGCCATCCCCATAGGCGACCGTGATCGGCGTCTTATTTGCCATTTCAATCCTTTGTCTGAAGATGGGCTTAACCACAACTTCCGGCCCGCTGCCGCGTACTTCCTTTCAACTGAAAAGGGCCCGAGCCGCTATGAGCACAATGACGCGCACGAAATGGCTCGCACGCAGTTTGTCGCAGCTTTGTTTCCGATACTCCGGTACGCGACGGGAGCGGTTGATTGGTTTCGCAATCAGGCCATTGATGCGGACGCCATCGTCATTGCTGCGCAATCCCCTCAGGGCGACCTGCGCGCGCCGCAACGCGGCGACAACATGCGTACGGACTTGAAGTGGGTCGTAGCCCTGAATCTCGATGAAGCGAAGATCGGCAGGGCACAAGCGTTGGCTACGTTGCAGCGGGAAGGCGGCGTTATTTTGAAGCGCATCCCCGATGATTTGCCGGTGACGAACCGGCGGCCTTAGGTTAAGGCGCCATGATCGTCGCCCTCGCGCGTGAACTAGGCGCAGGAGGACGGGAAATCGGCGAACGAGTGGCTCGTGCGCTGAACGCCGAGCTGCTCGACAATCAAATCGTCGATCTGGTCGCCGCACGGTTGGGAGCGCCGGCTGCTTACGTGCAAGCCCACGACGAGCACGTTGAAGGCTTTGTCGAGCGCCTTTTTCGCGTCATCACTTCCGCGTATCCCGAAGCCTATGCTGCGGAAGGTTTGCCCGATTGGTCGGAAGAGCGTTTGGCCGAACTGACCGCGAGCATAATCAGGGAGCGGTCGCGTACCGAGTCGCTGGTCGTGATCGGCCGCGGCGCTCCGATCCTTTTACAGAACCGGCCCGACGTGCTGCGCGTTTTGGTCATCGCTTCTGCCGCAGCCCGCGTGCGCCGCCTCGGCAGCAGGTTGGGCTATTCGCCGGAAGACGCCCTACGGGAGATTCGTAAGTCCGACCAGCACCGCACGGCCTACGTGCAACAGCACTACAACGCGGACTGGCGAGATCCGAGCCTGTACGATCTCGTGATCAACACCGACCGGATAGACTTTGACGCTGCCGCTTCGCTGCTGTTGGAGGCCGCACAAAAACTAGCGCGCGGGTAAAGTCGCGCGCTGCTTCATCGTTGGAGTTTGAGGGTCTAGGAGCGGACGGCCGCCAGTGCCGAGCCTTCTCCGATCGCGCACACGGCGGCGCTTTCCCAGGTCAACTTCTCACGCAGAAACGCGTTGAATTCCTTGGCCGTCACCGTCTCGAGCATGTCGAGTTCTTCGTTCGGAGTCACAAGCGGTTGATTGAACAATGCCATTTCAGCGTAGCGCGACGCGTTGGCGGCATTCCACTCGGCCACCAAATCGATTTGTGCCGCGAGCGCTTCTTTGCCGCGCGCAACTTCTTCCTTACTGAAGCCGTGCGACACGGTTTCGGCCAGGATACGCTTGGTTTCGCGCACCGCCGCCGCGGCACGGCCACGACCGACCGCCGCCATCGCGCTCATGATGCCGGCGTGCGAGTAAAAATCGAGCGTCGCATACACTTCATAAGCCAGACCCAGACGCTCGCGCAGGCCATCCCACAGTCTGCTGCCGTCGCCATCGCCGATGAGCGTCTGCGCGAGTTGCGTCTGCACGACCGAGCGGAATCCGTCCGGATATGAGGGCGTCACCGTAGAGATGGAAAACCAGACTTGCTGCGTGTCGGCACGGCGCAGCACCTTAGAGCGGCGGCCCTGGCGAATGACGGGCGTGTGCGCGAGTATCGACGGGCTGCGCGGCAGGATACCGTGCGGATGCATTTCCCAGCCGCCGAAGTGACGGCGCGCGGCGTCCACCATGTCGCGTGGGCTCATCGGGCCGGCCAAACTCAGCACGGAATTGCGCGGATGGAAGAGTTTGCGATGGTAGCGCCGCACTTGCTCGCGCGTGATGTCACGGACGCTTGAACGAGTACCGCCGGTGTCACGCCCGAGCGGATGCGAGCCCCACAGAGTCGCATCGGTGAGCGCCTCGATCCGTTTGCTTGGATCGACTTCCCAATCGCGCAGCTCTTCGAGAACGACTTGCCGCTCCGTTTCAACGTCGTGCCGTTTGAACAGGGGCCGCTGCACGACAGAGGCCGCTAGACGCAAGGCGTCTTCAGCTTTGCGCATCGGTACGGTGCCCGCGATAGAGATCGTCTCTTTGTTCGTGGTCGGATCGAAGCGGTTTCCACAACGCTGCATGGTCGCTGCCAGCTCCTGGCGCGAAAAATCTTTGGTCGACTTGAAGATGAGGTGTTCCAAAAAATGGGCCAGGCCAATGCCGTTGGGCGGATCGTACACCGAGCCGGCGCGCACGGCCAGCGTGAGGCTGAGGCTGCGGGCGCTCGGCATGGGCGTGGCGATCACGCGCAACCCATTACGCAGCGTGTGCTGCGTCGGTCGCGAATTCAGTTGTGGGGAAGACATGGCGGGTCTGTACGCTTTCTTAGGATCTACGCTTCGGAACGGCTGGCTCGGGGAATGGCCGGAATGAGGGGTCCGTACCTGCTTCCCTCCTTCGCTTTCCTTAGGCAGCGGTTCCGTGCTGACGAGGGACGGTTTTATGCGGCTTTGCGTCTCCGGCCGAGAAATAATTCCGGCGCCGGGATGAATTTTTACCCCAAGAGTGGACCCTAAGTACCAATGTTACCGAGCGATTGGTAAGGTTGCAAACGTCATTGTGACAAGCCAGCGATGCCCGCCGCTCGTTATACGCCCGAGTGTTAAAAATTTGAATCGCGCGATGGCGGCAAAAGATACGTGCTTTTACTTGGATCCGCTGCTCCGTTTCGGCGCTGCCGCGTTTGGCCGGCGGCCTCGGAACCCAGGCGAACTTTTCATAAGACACGAAACGCGGGTTGCCGTGAGCGCTGAACTCGATCTGCTGGGCCGCGTCGCTCAAGGTGATACTGCAGCATTTACGATGCTGTACGATCGCCATGCCGCGCTCGTCTATGGTATTTGCAACCGCATTTTGGGGAACGCGACGCAAGCTGAGGACGTCACCCAAAACATCTTCACGCTGATATGGGCCAAACCGACCGCTTTTGCGGGAGGTAATTTCCCGGCCTGGCTGGCGCGCGTCGCGCGCAACGCCTCACTTGACGTCTTGCGCAGCGCCGCAGTTCGGACGCGCGAGCCTGAAATGCCGCTCGACATGCCTGCTGAAAGCAATTTAGAAGATGAAGTCTTCGAACGTGTGACCTCCGAGGCTATCGCTCAAGCGTTGCAAACGCTTCCGCCCGAGCAGCGTGAAGCGATCGAGCAAGCCTACTTCTCGGGTTTCTCTTATCGCGAAGTTGCGGAGAGAGTCGGCGCACCGTTGGGAACCGTCAAGAGCCGGATCCGCACTGGCCTGCGTACGTTGTGGCAAACGTTGAACCGCTCGGTGACGACATGATACCGCACGACGACGCAATGCTGGATCTGGTCGCTGCGCACGCGCTTGGTGCGCTCGACGCTCAGAGCGAAGAATCTGCTACCGTGCGCGAGCATTTGCAGACCTGCGAAGTTTGCCGCGAGGAGTATCGAATCGCAAGCGCGGCTGCGGCGGCCGTAGGACTGTCAGCTGCACAAGCGCCGCCGCCCCAATTACGCGAGCGTATCCTGCGCTCTTTACCGCCAAGGGCGAAGGCCGGAAGAGTTGTACCGTTGCGGCGCACGCGCCCGTGGCTTATCGCCGCAGCGGCAGCCGCGATCGTTGTGTTCTGGTGGACAAGCCAGCACCCCACATCCCGCTGGACGGCTAGTTGCGTCCCTGGGGCGATTGATTGTCACGCAAGCGGAGTGGTGTCGATCGCTGCGCCCGGCCGGATGCATCTGGAGGTCAGCGGGCTAGCTCCGCTGCCGCGCGGCAAAGCTTATCAAGCGTGGGTGATCGTGCCGGGCTCCGCCCCTCGGCCCGAACCGATCGTCCAGGTGAACAGTCAAGGAAAAGGGAGTGTCGACATACCGTTCACGCCACCCAAGGGCACGATCGTCGCGCTCACGGTTGAACCCGCTCGCGGCTCGCTTCAACCGACGAGCAAACCGTTTCTCACGGCAACCGTCGATTGAGCCCTAAGAAGCCACAGGGACTTAAGCGACGAGGGAACTCAAGAGCGCGGCTTGAGCGCTCCGCGAATGACTCTTGATGAGCAGGTCCGCGGGTGAAACGCCGTCCTCGCAAACATTTTGCAGCAACGGATCGAGATAGTGCAGCTCCTGCGGTGCGACGACGGTCAAGCCTTGCCGGCCGAGTTCCAGCAGCCGCTGCGCGACCGCGAGCACATTGACGCCTTCGCAGCGTGCGGCCAGCGCTTTTTTGGCAACGGCCATCTGCAGCGCGCGATAAGCAGGTTGTTCCAGAACCGGCGTCGCCTCCAGTGCAGCGAGCAGCGTGTCGGCGTGGTAGGTCAGTCCTTTCCACAAGGCCATGAGCGCCAGCGCGTACTCGGGTGGACCGCTGTCGGCGCTGCGCATTTCGACGTATTGGCGTAAGCGTGCTTCGGTAAAAATCATGCTCAGCAGGTTTTCGAAATCCTCGACGCGCGCATCCGGGATGTCTTGTAGCTTGGTGCCGGCTACGTCGTGAAGCGTACCGTTGCGTTCGATGAAGAAAAGCGGAACCTGCAAGACCTCTTCTACATAGCGTTGCAAGTCGAACGAAGCATCAAGCGAGCCCGGGCCTGCACCGGCGCGGTCAGGGTCGGTGTCCAACCAAGCCGCGTAGCGAGTTGACTTCAGTCCGGTCAAGCGGCCGTCTGCGAAAGGCGAATTCGCGAACATGGCCGCGATATATGGCCCAGCCCGATTGCCAAGCACATACTTGCGGCCCAAGTCGCGCTCGTCACCATAATCGATGCTGACTTGAATGGAAGCCGTTCGCGCCATCATGTTCCAGGCGTGGCCGCCGCGCGTTCGCAGATACGGCTTCATGATGGCGTAGCGCTGCTTGCGAATCCAATGTTGCTCATCCAGTGTGCGCAGCGGATCAAATCCGAGCGCAGCGAAGACGACGTCGCGATCCTCGCCGAACGTGCGCAAGGCGACGAGGAAGCTGCGCAAACGGGCTTCAGTTTCGGCGATGGTCGAAGTAGGCGGACCGGAAAATTCTAACTGGCCGCCAGGCTCGAGCGTGATACTGCCGTCAGGTATCGCAACGGAGACTATCTGATCTTGTTCCAGCACCGGCGCGGCGCCGGGCTGCGCTGCAAAAGCCCACATTATCGACTGAACGCATTCCTGGTCGATGCGTTGCAGCGAATCACGCGTATAACCGATGAGCTCGTACTCTACTCCCACCTGCCAACGAGCACGTTTTTTTGCATGCCGCAGCAGCTGCTTGCTCAATGCGGCGGGATCGAGCTCCCGCCGCTCGAGGGTGAGCCCATTCCGAGGATTCGGTTGTTGCTTCACGTAAGCGTTCTCGATGAGTTCGCAAAGCCCGGCAACCACCCAGTTCGCATCGTTAACCTCGCTTCGGGCGCAGACGCTTCAACTTTTCGACCTGGCGACCTCCGATGCGGTTCTGGCTCGCGAACCGATGCCGGGCTTCCGTCCGATCCTTTGGCATTTGGCACACATCGGCGTCTTTCAGAATTACTGGGTTTTGCAGCGCGCGGCCGGTCAGCCCAGCATCAACCCTCCTTATGATGTCCATTTTGACCCAATCAAAACGCCACGCGAGGAAGCTCGGCGTCTGCCGACGCGGCTTGAGGTCGAGGAATACCTGTCGCAAACGCTGCAACGCGTTGAATCTTTTTTGAGCGCAGCGGATCTTTCGGACGGCGCGAAAAGCAACGGCACGATCACTGCTAAATATGCGCTGGATTTGGTGCTGGAGCACGAGCGGCAACATCAGGAGACTATTGCGTTCCTGTTTCAAGCCTTGCCCCTCGATCTGAAAAAGACGGGGCCGGCGCCCGTCAGCGGCACGCGCCGCCTGCCTGCGGGCGAAGTGCTGGTACCATCGTCCAGCGTGCTGATCGGCGGGAAGCCGCGTTCATTCGCTTACGACAACGAGTTGCCGGCGCACTCGGTCGAAGTGCCGAGCTTTTTGATCGATCGCGATCTCACCACCAATTCAGAATATGCCGAGTTCATCGAAGCGGGCGGCTATGCGCAGCGCCGCTGGTGGAGCGATGAAGGCTGGCAATGGAAAGAATCCGCTGCGCTGACACGTCCTTTGTATTGGTCTGGACCACCCTGGAAAGAGCGCGGGTTTTTCGCGGAAGTGGACTTGCGACCCGATGCAGCGGTCAGCGGCATCTCGTGGTATGAAGCGGACGCGTACGCGCGCTTTCGTCAAAAACGGCTGCCCAGCGAATTTGAGTGGGAGGTTGCCGCCGCGTGGAATCCCGCTGCCAAGACAAAACGCACCTACCCTTGGGGTGATGAACCCTTTTCGCCCGAGCGCGCGAATGCGGAACACTTGCATTGGGGGTCGACGCCGGTCGGCAATTTTGCCGGCGGTGACAGCGCTTTTGGATTGCACGACGCCGGCGGTAATCTGTGGGAGTGGACCTCATCTGAGTTTCGCGGCTATCCGGGATTCGTCGCCTATCCGTATCCTGAATATTCGCACACCTGGTTCGACGGCGACCACCGCGTGTCGCGCGGCGGCTCATGGTTTAGCGCCGCAGACCTGCTGCGGACGAGTTTTCGCAATTTCTACCGCCGGCCTTTCCGTGCTGCCTTCATCGGGGTGCGCCTCGCGCGTGATACGCGATGACGCAACGCTTGCATCAGCGATTGCACGTTATCACGAACTCTGTGAGGATCCCAAGCTAGCAGGTCCCGCAGTCGTTGCGGCGTTCGCACGAGCGCAGCACGACGCAGGTCTGACCTTCGGCGGCACGGTGCAGTGCCGTTCGTTGCGTCCTGCTTTGATGACGCAGCCGCGGTTGCAGCTGCTGCGCGCTGCGGTGGCGACCATGTGGCGAGCATTCGCGCGAATCGAGCAACGCGCGATCTCCGATCCCAGCTTGGCACGAGAGCTCGGATTGAGCGCTCAGGAGCGCGAGCTGATCGCGATCGACCCAGGCTACGCGGACGCGACGGTCGTGTCGCGGCTGGACACTTTTTTTGGCGACCGGCCGCGCGTGCTCGAGTACAATGCCGACAGTCCGGCGGGAATGTCGTATCAAGCGGGTCAGGCAGCGCTCATGCGCGAGCTGCCTGTCTTTGCACGCTTCGCCGCGGAATATCCGGTGCAAACCTTGCGCGCCGACGTTGCGCTGCGCGAAACGCTGCTCGCTGTGTGGAGGGAGTTCGCTACCCGGCGCGGCCACATCGCCGGCCTGCCGCATATCGCCATCGTTGACGCCGCGAACGCGGCGACCAGCGCGGAATTTCTCTTAGTCAAGAGAGACTTTGAAAGCCATGGCATACCGACGATCATCGCGACGCCTGAAGACCTCGCGCTCGTTGACGGACGATTGTGTGCCTTCGGCAAACCCATCGATCTCGTCTACAAGCGGCTGCTGGTCGCCGACTTTCTCGAACATTACGATCTGCAACATCCGCTCGTTCGCGCATATGCTGGAGGGTCGGTATGCGTGGCGAGCTCGTTTCGCTGCACGATTGCGCACAAGAAGCGAGCGCTCGCGGCGCTTTGGAATCCGCAGCATGCGAATTGGTTCACGCAAACAGAGCGCGCTGCGATCCATGCCCTCGTACCTCCAACGACAACAGACCTCGATGCTGTCGACTTATCCCGAACGGTTTTCAAGCCCAATGACTCGCACGGCGGAGAGGGCATCCTCCTTGGCTGGGAATTGAACCGCAGCGAGTGGCGCGAGCAACTCGACCGGCGGCCGAAAGACAAGTACGTCGCGCAGGAACGCGTGCCGTTGCAGCTCGCTGTTTACCCGGTGTTTGACGCAGCCGCGCCGCATGCTGGGGCGCAATTACGTCCACTGATCGAGGACTGCAACGCCTACGTCTTTCGTGGCGCCCTCGGCGGCATTCTCACGCGGCTGTCTGAATCGCCGGTTATCAACGTTTCAAAAGGCGGTCAGGCGATTCCAACCTTCATCCTTGACAGCCCAGGCGCAAGTACATGACAGCCGGGTCGCGCCTTCTGAACAACGCCGGCTGAAGGCGCTATGCTGCCTTGAAAACGAGCGCCGCGTTCAAGCCGCCGAAGCCAAAGCTGTTGGACATGACCACGCGCTGGCGCAGCTTGGTCTGCACGGCCGGGGCGTAGCTTAGATCGCAGCCATCGCCCGGCGCTTCCAAATTCACCGTCGGAACGACGACCTGATCTCTGATGCCCAGCGCGCACAACGCAGCCTCAACGGCGCCGGTCGCCCCCAATGCATGCCCCATCATACCTTTGATAGCCGAAACGGGGATGCGATCGGCACCGGCACCCAACACCGCGCGTATGGCTTTGCTCTCCGTTGGGTCGTTGAGCGGCGTTGAAGAGCCATGCGCGTTGACGTGGTCGACCTCTGCGGGATCGACATGCGCTTCCTGCAACGCGCGCGACATGGCACGCGCGGCCTCGCGGCCGTCGGAACGTGGCGCCGTCATGTGGTCGCCGTCGTTCGTGAGCGCAAAACCGGCGATTTCCGCGTACGGAACAGCCCCGCGCGCCACGACGTCTTCTTCGCGTTCGAGCAGCAACAGGCAGGCGGCCTCGGCCATGACGAAGCCGTCGCGGTTGGCATCGAAGGGACGGCTCGCGCTCGCCGGATCTTCGTTGCGCGTCGACATCGAATGAATAATATCAAAGGCTCCAAAAGTAAGCGGGGCGAGCGGCGCTTCGACCCCGCCGGCAAGGGCGCGGCGGCACACGCCGTCACGCACCGCGCGAAAGGCATCGCCGATGGCAACGGCGCCGGCAGCGCAAGAGTTTGAATTTGATACAGTCGGGCCGTGCAGTCCGAAGTGGATCGCGACGTTGCAGCACGAGGATGCACCGAACACGCTGAGCGCGAGCATCGGATGTACGGCGCGCAAACCGCCTCTTGCGTACGCATCGTACTGCGTTTCGGCATACACGACGCCACCCAACGCGCTCCCGATCCAAATGCCGAAGTCTGCATCACCTCGTTGCGGGCTGAACCTGGCGTCGTCAAACGCGAGGTGCGCAGCGGTGATCGAAAACTGGCTGAAGCGCTCCGTGCGCTGGCCTTCTTTGCGGCTCAAGAACGAAGTCGCGTCAAAACTATTGACCTGGCCGGCGACGCGCGAGCGGTATTGTGCCGTGTCGAATCGATCGATGGCCTGCACTGCGCGCTTGCCGGCAAGCGCGCCGCGCCACATCTCCGCGCGGCCGACGCCGATCGGCGTGACGGCGCCGATTCCGGTGATAAATACGCGATTAGTCTTCATGGTTATCCTCGGCTAGCAGTTTCATCCGCGCAAGCGTGCGGCGTGCGATCGGTTGGATGAAGAAGTTTGCGATGATGCTGCACGCGAGCCGCGACTGTAGCAGCGGCCTTTGCAACGTCGTCAGATCGTGGGTGATGGTCACGCGAGTGCCGTCTGGCGTGCTCGCGAAAAGCCACGCCACTTGCAAGCCCTTCGTCCAGCCTGACAGATGTGTGAACTCGATACGCGGTACTTCGGGCAGCAAACGCTCGAGCGCCGTCCAGCGTACGGGGATCCAATCACGCCGGGCGGCCATCACTGCGACACGCTCGCTGCCGCTGTCGCGCAAGATGCTGACGTAGCGATAGTGAGGCAAATAATCGGGCCAACGCGCGATATCTTGCGCCAGCGCATATACCCGCTGGGCCGGCGCTCGCACTTCAATGCTTTGTTCTGCGGTCATGATGCCAGCAGCCGCATCAACAACTGCGGCGAAAATGCGCTCGCCGCCGGCGCGGCGCCGCTGACCGCGGCCAGCATTTTTTCCGCGAAGCCCGCGTCGTGATACGCTGCGCGCTCTGCGCGGACGCGTAAGAAGGGCGTGCGGATCATGGCGTCGATGAGAAACGAGAGCGCTTTGCGCGGCGCGATGATAGAGCGCCATTCTCTTATGTAGCCGCGGGCGACTCGCTCCTGCGGCACGCCTGCCAGACGCGCGAGCACCGCTTGGGCGGCGCCGAACGACAGGCGCAGCGCGCAGGCGACTCCTTGGCCTATGAAAGGATCGAGCAATCCGGCCGCGTCGCCGCTGAGAATCACGCGCTCGCGCATCAATCGTTGCGGTGCGTAGCGCAACGGCCCGACAGCCACTCTGCGAACGAGTGCGCTTTCGTCAAAGTCTCTGCGCCCCGACGTGATTTGTTTTACGATGCCGTCCGTCTCTTCCGCACGCGCCGGTTGTGGGAGCACCAGCATTGCGTTGACACTGTCGCGGCTCAACGGATTGCGTGCGAAATAACCGCCGGGCCCGACATTCATCTCGAGCTCGTCGCTGGGCGCCTGATGCGTCAGGTGTCCTCCGACCGCCCAGCGTCCGCCGCGCCGCCGCTGCGCAGCCATTCCATTGCGTACGGCAACCGACGACCAGGCGCCGTCTGCGCCGACCAGCATGCGCGTGCGCAGCGACTGCAGCGCGCCGTGATCATCGCGAAACACAACGCGCTGACCGGCGGCGTCCGGCTCGTTGTACATGTATCCGCCGCGCCACAAGCGTGCACCGGCGGCTAGTGCGGCGTGCAACAGGCGGTCGTCGAGGGTCGCGCGCGCGAGTGCGAACGCGCCGCCGCCCGGCAGCGCGAGACGCAACTGCTGCGATCCGTACGCTGCGAGCGCGATTCCCCGGATCGGATACGCTCCGCTCAAGCAGTCTTCCACCTTGAGATCGTGTAACGCCTGGATCGCTGCTGAGGAAAGGTATTCCCCGCAAACTTTATTGCGAGGAAAAAGCAGCCGCTCTAAAATCGCCACGTCGACTCCCGCGCGCGCGAGCTGAAGCGCGATCGACGTGCCGGCCGGCCCCGCCCCGACGATGACGACGTCGCTCACGCGCTGCCGCCCACGATGGTCATGCGGTAACCCGCATGTGTGCGAACCTGCACGCGCCGCCAGCCCGCCTGACGCGCGAGCAACTCGGTTTCACTTGGCGTATACGACCGTAAAACTGAGATCGGGCCGTCGTTACGCGTGAACCGGTTAGAAGTGAAGAGCGGCAGAACTGTTCGCGCGAACGCCCAAGCGACAAGGCTGCGGCGCAGGTCGTTCACGATGACGTTGCGCGCGACGCGCGCCATTTCGCGTAAGACGCGGGTGGCATCCGCGGGTTCGAAGTGATGAAGCGAAAGGTTGCAGGTTGCGAGATCAAAACTATCGTCCGCGAAAGGCAGCGTTCTGGCATCGCCCAGCGCGAGCGCGATGTCCGGACGGTCCCCGATGCGTTGCGCGGCGATCGCTAAGATTCGTTCGGAATGATCCAGCGCGACGCAGCTCGCCGCGACCCCTCGGCTCGCGAGATAGTCCAGCAGCTTAAGCGGGACGTCGCCATCTCCAGTACCGACATCCACAAAACGGGAAGGCAGCTCGGGCAGCCGGTGTAACGCATCGCACAACGAGCTCCAGCCGCCCAGAAAACGGTTGATCCGCGCCAGGTCGCGGAAGCTCGCGCGCCATTCCTCGATCGTGCCTACGGCTCGATCGTCATCGAGGAGTTCCCGCGCAACGAGACGCTGCACTAGCTTAGGCCCCCTTCCCCTTCTTAAGTGTACCCCACCATAGTTGAAACGCAGATGAAAATGCTGTGCCTGACTGGATTACGCTCCCAGATGTTTCATGATGTATACCGCAAAAATCCAGATGTGATGCCCATCCGGGCTGAAATCATATATGATGACAAAACTTCGTTACCGATTTCGTACCGTTTGTGGGGAACACGTTTATGGCGCTCCTAAAAAGACAGAAAGAACCGTCGCTGCCCACCCAGCCGCCACCGCGCACCGAGGGGCCGGGCAAGATCGTGGAAACGGTCGATCCCATGGAGGGCTCACGCACCATGGCCGCGGGAGTAAGCCAGCTGATCGGCGCTGCGGTTGATATGACCGGCTCAACGGTCCGCTTTCGGATCACGCCCTTGTTGAGCGGCGTGACCGTGTCATGGGAACGCATGAGTCTCCCATCGCGCCAGTGGCTGCGCGAACTCGAACAGGAAATTATCGCATTCGGAGTATGCAACGGCTTACAGATCTGGTTTCGAGAGTACTAACGCGTCCCGCGACTCAACCGTTCCTGTAGCGGCCCCGCCACACCAAAAGCAAGCACCCCAAGCAGCAGCGCGCCGATGATCATGAGGCCGCTGAAGATGTCTGCACGCATGAGCGAGTGGCTGGCATAAGGCGACCAGCGAGAACCGTCGCCCGTCGCCAAGTCGATGATGGCGACCATGCGGCCCGCGTGCAAGTCTTCCAAGGCGGGTCGAACGTGCACGCCGGGAGCGCGGTAGCCGGTCGAGCCCGCGAAAACGTAGGGCGGCAGCGCAACTCCTCCGTACGAGATAAATGGCTGCGCCACGTAATACCCGGTCACCACAGCAGTGCCCCGGCGAATACTTTGCGTCGCCGCCAGCGACGCGAGCGATCGCGGCAGCGGAACTGCACCCAACGCCCCGAGCACGGCATAAATGCCGACGAGCGCTGCGACGAGCGCGAGCGCAATCGCGAAGCGCGCTCCAAGGCCACTTGATGACGGCGCAGCTGACAGCGACCGCGGGGCGAGGGTTTCGTCAGCCAATCTTTTCGCTCACCGATTTGGCTTGCAAGAACAAGAGCAGATAGTCGGGGCCGCCCGCTTTTGAATCGGTACCGGACATGTCGAAGCCCCCGAACGGATGGACGCCCACCATGGCACCCGTGCACTTGCGATTCAGGTATAGATTCCCGACGTGAAATTCGGCGCGCGCCCGTTCCAGCTGATCACGGTCTTTTGAATAGATGCTTCCGGTCAGGCCGAATTCGGTGTCGTTGGCGATCGCCAAGCCATCCTCGAAGTCTTTGGCTTTGATGACGGCCAGCACGGGACCGAAGATCTCTTCTTGAGCCAACTTCGACTTGCGATCGATGTCAATGAAGACCGTCGGCTCGAGAAAATAGCCATCGTCACCGACGCGCTCGCCGCCCATCAGCAGCTTGCCCTCGGCCTTACCGATCTGAATGTACTGCTCAATCTTATCCCGCGAACGCTCGTTGATGACGGGCCCCATATAGTTGTCGGGATTTGACGGATCGCCCACCGTGATCTTTTCCACGCGCTCCGCAAGCCGCCCGATAAACGCATCGTAGAGCGGCTCTTCGACGATCGCGCGCGAACAAGCCGAGCACTTTTGCCCGCTAAATCCAAACGCCGATATGGCCACGCCTTCGACAGCAGCCTGCAAATCGGCATTAGCGGTGACCAGAATTGCGTCTTTACCGCCCATTTCCGCGACGACCCGCTTGATCCAGCGTTGCCCGGGTGGTACTTCGGCGGCCAGGCGATTGATATGCAGTCCGACTTCCTTGCTGCCGGTGAACGATATGAAGCGGACGCGCGGATCTTTCACCAGCGTGTCGCCGATGGCTCCGCCAGAACCGGTGATGAGATTGACGACGCCGGGCGGCATGCCGGCCTGCTCGAGCAGTTCGACAAAACGTGCAGCGATGACGGGTGAATCGCTTGAAGGCTTCAGGACCACCGTGTTGCCGGCAACGATTGCCGCCGACGTCATGCCGGCCATGATCGCAAACGCAAAGTTCCAAGGCGGGATCACAACACCCACGCCCAGCGGAATGTAGTGCATTTCGTTCTTTTCACCGGCGATGGGCGTGATGGGATGCTCGCCGGCATAGCGGAGCATTTCGCGCGCGTAATATTCCAAGAAGTCGATGCCTTCGGCAACGTCGCCGTCAGCCTCGACCCAGCTTTTGCCGACTTCGAGTACGAGCAGTGCGTCAAACTCATTACGGCGCTCCCGGATCGCAGCGGCGGCGCGGAATAACAGCGCAGCACGCTCCTCGGCCCGTACGCGCGACCAGCTGCGAAACGCTTGCTGCGCCGCGCCGACCGCGTCTTGAGCTTGCTCGACGCTCGCGGATTGTACGCGGCCGATGATTTCGGCGGGCTTAGCCGGATTGTTTGAGGCGAATTGTTTGGCAGCCTTGACGCGCTTGCCGCCTATGATCAGATCGTGGTCCTTACTGCCGCTGCGTAGTCGTTGCAATGCGGCGGCCATCTCAGCACGCTCGTTTGGCTGCGAGAATGTGCGAACTGCCTCGTTTTGGAATTTCGACCGATGGTCGAGCAAAGTTGCCATGCGGTGATCCTCTTATTTCTCGATCTTATTTCCTGATGAGACGCGTAGTTCGTCGGTTCCTGAGGCGCTACCCTGGCTAAACAGCCGGGGTGATAGCGGGATCGCTCGCAGTCAACGCGCTGTTTTTTCTTTGCGCGGAGGCATAGCTGCGCAGGGCCCGTCCAAAGCGGGCAGCTGCCTCGGGCGCGTGGGACTCTGGCAGCGCTCCGTACGAAAGTCGCAACGTGTTGGTCGCCGGCTGGGTTGGATAGAACGGGCTGCCCGGCAAGAACAAGAGACCCGCAGCGGCAGCGTGCGTTAGCAGTTCGCGGGCGGACCACTGCACGGGCAACTCAATCCACATGTTCAAGCCGCCCGCGGGTACCGTCATTCGTACGTCGGCCGTCAAGTTTCGTGCGAGGGCTTCAACGAGCGCGTCGCGGCGTCTGCGGTAAAGCGAGCGCGCCGCACGCAGATGCCGTGCCGGAGCCTTCGATTGTAAGAAACGCACCAACGCGCGTTGCGATACGGTAGTGGTAAACGAGTCTGCACGCAATTTCGCGGCATACAGTGCGTTCATCGCTGCGCCTTTGGCAGCGATGAACCCAACGCGCAGACTGGGAAAAAGCATCTTAGAAAAGCTTTCAATCAGCACGACGCGGCCGCTGCGATCCGATGCGAACAACGGCGGCGGCGGTTCTCCGTCATATGACAGCTGCCAGCACGTTTGATCTTCGACGATCGTCATGTTCGCGCGCTCGGCGGCCGCAAGGACTTGGCGGTGACGCGACCGTGCCAAGAAGGAGCCGGTCGGGTTTTGCGCGGCGCTGTTCACGTACAGCACTCGCGGCGAGAATTTTGCAGCGGCGTTCACAAAGGAGTCAACCAAAATGCCGTCGCGGTCGCCGGTGACGCTGACCCAGGAAACATGCCGTTGATCGAAAGTTTCCAGCGCTGAAAAATATGTGGGCGCCTCCGCTGCGACGACGTCACCTTCGCGAACGAAACAGTCCGTCACCAGGCTCAATGCCTGCTGGGCACCGCTGACGATCAGGATATCGTCGGCGCTGACGTCGGCGCCGCGTGCCCGCAGCCGCTCCGCGCAGGCTTCGCGCAACGTGACATCGCCGCGATCCACCCGGTATTGGTGAATCGCCGGCGGATCGTCCAAGAACGTGCGCGCGAAACACTCTGCAAAATCGCTGAGAGGGTACGTTTCCGGCGCAGTGTGGCCGGCGGAGAGCGCCATGGCGCCGGGGCGCGCGCTCGCGCGCAGCAATTCAAACGTTTCATAGCGGCGGCTTTGCGGCGAAAACACTTTGTATGGCTGCGTCCACTCGCGGCCCGCGCCGTCATCTGTTGGTTGCTGCAGCGGGCTGCGATGGCGGTTCCCCCAACTCGGCTGCAAACTGGGTTGCGCAGCGGCGTGATCTTTAAAAGAAACGAATGTGCCGCGGCCCGTCCGCGACGAAACGAGGCCTTCTGCCGCGAGCACCTCATACGCTTGGCTCGCCGTCACCAAAGCAACTCCATGGAGCTTCGCAATCTCGCGCAAAGCGGGGAGCCTCGTTCCTTCGGCCAGCTCGCCGTCGCGAATCAGCTCAGCGATCGCATATGCGAGTTGCTCGTAAAGCGGCCGTCGGTCGCGCGCGTGCAAACGCAGTTGCGAAATTTTCCCGCGAGTGTTCTTATTGACTCTATCCATTACCATGACAATAAGTTCACTTCACTCGCAACCATGAAGAACCTTTTTATGCGACAGAGCACGGACGTTGAAATCAAATCAGTAGAGCCGCAGCTCTTTGATGTGGCTGCGGAGTTCTGGCTCGCAATGCGTCACGAGCTTGCCATGCCCGACGGGGATCTACCCACTGATTGGAAAGCTCGCGCTGTCGCGTATTTCGCTCGGCGTTATCACGCGGGCGAACTGTGCTGGTTCTTCGCGTGGGCGGATAAAAAGCCGGTGGCCAGCGCCGCTGGATTTTTGTTGGACGGCTACCCCAGTGATATCTGCTCGCTGCGGCGCGCCGGCTATGTGGCGGGTGTTTTTGTCGAACCGGCTTGGCGGCGGCGCGGCTTAGCGCACGCGGTGACTTCGGCCGCTGTTGAGTGGCTGAAGAATCTTGGTTGCACGAGCGTGCGATTGCACGCAGCGAACAATGCCCGGCCTATTTACGAATCCATGGGGTTCATCCCCAGCAATGAGATGCTTCTAAAAGGCTAGCGCTAACGCTGCTTCTGCAGTTTGCTGTTAGCGCTGCGTTTGCGGCGGGTTGTCCGCGGCGGGATCAACGGAAGATTCGGGCACCGTCACCGAGTGCTTGCGCCGGCGCATGTCAGGCAGGCCTGGTTTTGACATTTCCATTCCAGCCATGTCGATAGGCATTTCTTTGTCGTAAAAGCGGCCGATGTGCCGCGGGTCCAGGCCATTTAGCGTGCGTTCATCTATAATCATGCCCTCATGAAATACAGTATTACTTTGCTGCATCCTTTGTACGTGGAGATCGGCTGCCGGAGGTCAGGCGCGCGGACGACGCCAACTTTGCGGCCTGAGGTGATGGAATGAACAAGTATATCGCCGAGTTCATTGGCACGCTTGTTTTGGTCATGATCGGTCTCGGCACGGCGATTTTTGACGGCGGCAATGTCGGACATCTCGGTATCTCTTTGGCCTTCGGATTGACACTGCTCGCAATGATCTATGCTATCGGACCGGTCTCCGGCTGTCATATAAACCCGGCGGTCACGGTTGGCGCATGGCTGGCTGGACGGATGAAGGGCGGCGACGTTGTGCCCTATTTCATCGCGCAGATCCTCGGCGGCATCAGCGGCTTCGGCTTCTTAGCGCTCATTCTCACCGGCATCAACGACATCCAAATAGGTTCGACTGCGAATCTTTCGGGCAGCGCAGCCGTACATGCAGCCGCTGCAGCCGTCGCCAATGGATTCGGCGCGCACTCGGCGGTTGCCGCGACCGTCGGCGCCGCTTTCGTGGCCGAAGCAATGCTGACGTTTGTGCTAGTGATAACCGTGCTCGGGGCAACTGCGACAACTGCGCCGAACGGATTCGCCGGGCTAGCGATCGGCACAGCGTTGGCCGTCACCAATTTTGTGGCGATACCAATCACCAATGCATCCATAAATCCGGCCAGAAGCATCGCACCTGCCATCTATGCGGGAGATTGGGCGTTAAGCCAGCTGTGGCTGTTCATCGTGGCGCCAATCGTCGGCGGTATTCTCGCGTCTTTTGTTTACCGCATCATCGCCGGCCGGTCGCCGAGCCCATGAACAAAGTATCGGGCTCGTAGGTCGCTCGCGCGGACTCTCCTATCAGCCGTCGAATACGATTGCATGGCCGTAGAGCTTGACACCCTAACGCGCGAGGAACTCCAACGTTATAGCCGCCACCTGATCTTGCCCGAGATCGGCGTTGACGGGCAGCGCGCGCTCAAAGCCGCCCGCGTTTTGTTGATCGGGGCAGGCGGCTTGGGTTCGCCGCTCGCTCTCTACCTCACCGCTGCCGGTGTCGGCACGATCGGCATCGTTGATGATGATGCCGTCGATCTCACTAACCTGCAGCGTCAAGTACTGCATGGGAGCAGCCAAGTCGGGCGGTCCAAGATACTTTCTGCGCAGCAGCGCCTTGCCGATCTCAACCCAGACGTGAAGATCGTTCCTTTTCAAACGCGGCTCACCCGAGACAATGTCACGTCGATTCTCGCCGAGTTCGACATCGTCGCCGACGGGAGCGACAATTTCACGACGCGTTACATCGTCAATGACGCCTGCGTCGCGCTGGAAAAAATAAACGTTTACGGGTCCGTCTACCGTTTCGAAGGCCAAGCATCGGTGTTTGACGCGCGCAAGGGTCCTTGCTACCGTTGCCTTTTTCCGCAACCGCCGCAAGCTGGAGCTTCATGTTCCGATGTCGGCGTGCTGGGAGTTCTGCCGGGCATCATCGGCCTGATCCAAGCGACTGAAGTATTGAAGCTGATAACCGGCGCGGGAGAATCGCTCATCGGACGGTTGTTGTTGTTCGACGCGCTCGAGATGCGCTTTCGCGAGCTCAAGCTTATGAAGGACGCTCAATGTCCGGCCTGCGGCGTAGGAGCGCAACCCACGACGCTCGCTGCTACCGCAAATGGTGAGGCGCAAGCTCAATTTGAGATCAGCGCTTCAGATTTGCGCGACAAGTTAAAGCGTGGTGAGGCGATCGAGCTGCTGGACGTGCGGGAACCCGTGGAACGCGAGATCGCTAAGCTCGCCAACACGCGCGAGATCCCGCTCGGCGAGCTCACGGCGCGCACGCAAGAGCTTCCGCAAAACGTCCCGATCGTCGCCTATTGTTACTCGGGTGCGCGCAGTGCGAGCGCAGTCCAACAACTGCGCGCGGCGGGTTTCGCTGACGTCAAGAACCTGCGCGGCGGTATCCTCGCATGGATGGACGCGATTGACCCCACGCTGACCAGATACTAAGCGCCTTAGTTCATCGGCGCCTTCGCCAGCCGGGCTCGCCGAAGATGCGTCCAAGATTGGCCTCCTTAGCACGTGCGAACAACAAGCGACCTATCGCCCGCCTTATTTATGGAGCCTTTCCGGGGCAAAAAGGGGTGTTTTCGCTCCTACACAGGTCGTAAACGCGAGGGAACTAGCTTGCCTCAAGGGTCATGTAATGTTATGATTACGGATGGTTTTGGTCTGTGGTGGCAAGCGAGTAGCCAGGATGTCGAAATTGGAAGTCTCTTCAATCTCCTCTTTGCGATCGTCAGCACCCCCATTTTCCGAACCATATCACCGGATAGTGCGCTGACGAAAACTGCGGTCTTAAAACTGCAGAAGCGCAAGAGGAGTTAAGAACCACGTGTATACTGATCAATTATTGACATGCGTCGATTGCGGCGCACAATTTACATTTACAGCAGGCGAACAAGAATTTTACGCTCAGAAGGGTTTCCAAAACAAACCCAACCGTTGCCCCGACTGCCGTCAGGCGCGTAAAGCTAACAGAGCATCCGGCGGAGGCGGCGGCATGGACCGTCCGCGTTACGGCGGCGGCCAGCGCCAGATGTTCAGCACCACCTGCAGCAGCTGCGGCGGCCCGGCGGAAGTTCCGTTCCAGCCCCGTGGTGATAAGCCGGTGTATTGCCGCGACTGCTTCCAAAAACAGCGCGCATATTAACTAGCGATTCGACAGATGTGGAGGGCGGCTGCAAAGCCGCCCTCCATTTTTATTTTACAAAGCGCCAAGGATCGAACAGGCCGATCGAGTGCTTGCTCTTTCCCTGCATCGCGAGGTCGGCGATAATTTCTCCCATCACACTGCAAAACTTGAAGCCGTGCCCTGAAAACCCGCCTGCGATGATGACGTTCGGCGCGTCTGGTTGCACGCCGACCAGGAAGTGCTCGTCAGGCGTCATTTCATACATGCACACGGCTGACGCCACGTGCGGCCCGCTTGCGTCCGGCAACCACTCGTGCAAGGCGCTGCGTGCCGTTTCGATTTCGACCGGGTCGACGATTCGCTGCAGTTCCTCGGGAGTCGTGTACACGCCGGAATGATGAAATGCTGCCTTGATGCCTTCACCCGGGATGTAGGGAAAACCGTAAAGCGGCGGATTTCCCGCACGGTCGACGATATAAATGGGCAATGCCTGCAATTCCGCTGCGTGCGCTGCGTAAGGTTCGAACCAATGCATCACGTTGCGCTCAGCGCGCACAGGCAAAGCGTACGCACCGCTGGCGTGGCGCAACCACGCCCCCTGGCACAGAACAATCGAGTCCGCTTCTATTAGATCGCCCGCCGCAGTCCTTACGAACGCTGAGCCTCGTGAGACTCCCCATTCTATTACTGGCGAGTTGAACCGCAGGTCAGCTCCAGCGCTTGCAGCCCAATCCAGATGGGCTCGCACGCAGCGTTCCGGAAAGAGCATGCCGGCTGGGATTTCAAAAACTCCGAGCTCGTCCGGGCGAGGGCGCATCGCTGGAAACCGCCGCCTTATATCGTGGGCGTCGAGCAATTCGTAACCCAAATCATGCTCGCTCGCGCTGCGCTCCGATCCAATGACTATGGGACTCGACGGCAAACCGACCATGAGGCCACCGGTGCGCACATATAGCGTGTGACCTACGCGCTGTTCCAATTCGTGCCATAGTTCGTAGGCGCGCAGCACCAGCGGCACGTATGCCGGGTCTTCGTAATAGGCCTGGCGTATGATGCGGGTTTTGCCATGCGAGGAGCCGCGATCGTGCACGGCGGCGAATTGTTCGAAGCCGACAACGCGCCTGCCGCGTTGCGCCAAATGCGCCGCCGCCGCGCTGCCCATTCCCCCTAGGCCGACAACGATACTGTCGTACATGGTTGTGGATTGCCCATCCCGAAGGGCCTTTGACGGCACGATTCGGATAGACTTTTTTCGTCTCACAAGCGATGATGAATCCATGAGTATTTCGTACGCAGATCCACGCTGGCAGGCGTTTATGACCCGCGACAAAAGCGCCGACGGACGCTTTGTCGTCGCCGTGCAATCCACCAAGATCTACTGCCGTCCATCGTGCCCGGCACGCCACCCGAAACCGGAAAATGTCGCATTTCTGCCGACGCCGCGTGACGCGCGCGCACGTGGTTACCGGGCATGTTTGCGCTGCAACCCTGATATGCCGCTCGTTGACAAGGGTCGCGAAGTCGTGCAGCGGGTCTGCCGCTACATCGACGCGCACGACGAGCAAACACCGCAATTGCGAGCGCTCGGGCTACACGCCGGTGTCAGCCCATCTCATCTACAGCGGATGTTCAAAACCGTTTTGGGAATTTCGCCGAAAGAGTATGCGGCGGCGCGCCGCTTGCAGCGCCTAAAGCAGCGTTTGAAAAAAGGCGAAGCCGTCACGAGCGCCCTGTACGCCGCCGGCTTTGGTTCGAGCAGCCGCCTATACGAAAACGGTAGAGCGCAGTTGGGCATGACGCCGGCGAACTATCGCAAAGCTGGAAGCGGTCTGCAGTTGAGCTTCACCATTGTGAAGACGCTGCTCGGCCGGATGCTGGTCGCTTGCACGCCGCGCGGCATCTGCGAGGTGCGCTTTGATGACTCCGATGCAGTGTTGGAGGCAAACCTGCGGTCCGACTACCATGCTGCCGCGGTTGTCCGGCAGGATGCCGAACTGCGACGCGTCGTTGAAAAAATAGTGGCACACCTCGACCGTGGTACGGCATTGACCGGGATCGACTATGATGTACGCGCGACCGCGTTCCAGCACAAAGTTTGGAAGGCGTTGAGCGCCATACCTTATGGAGAAACTCGCACCTACGGAGAGATTGCCGCCGCCATCGGAGCGCCGAATTCGGCGCGTGCGGTGGGCCGCGCTTGCGGATCGAACAGGATCGCCGTCGTCATCCCGTGCCACCGCGCGGTGGGCAAGGACAAGGCCAGCGGCGGCTATCGCTGGGGTGTGCAGCGCAAGCAAACACTCTTAACGCGCGAGCAGCGCCTGGCGGTTAAGTCCGGGCGCTAATACCGCTCGCGTTTTGCGCGAGCAGCCGCTCGAGTTCGGCGACCCGCAGCCGTAGCGCCTCGGCATCTAAGTGATCGTAGGCAACGGCCCCACTCAACGCAAGTGCTTTAAGCAGCCGGATTTTATCCGCATCGAAATCTTCACCGGATTCGTGAGCGCCATAGAGCGCTACGGCAATGAGTTTTCGCCGCACAAAAATTGGCACAGCCAGCGCAGGCTGTGCGTCGCCGGCGGGAATCCCCTGCGGCGACCAGCCCAGTGATGCGATCTGTATGGGTTCCACTTCGCTTTGAAGTTGCAGAAAGAGCGTATCGTCGGGATCGAACGACGACGCACTGCCGTCATTCCAGCCACGCGCCGCGCGGCAGACAAACGGGCCAGCATCAGCGCGGCGAAATAGTGCAGCCGACGCAAGCTTCCACGCCTCGAGCGGTTCGCGCACCAAGATCTGGTCTACAGAGCCCACATTGCTTGCATGCGGCAGCGAGGCTATGATGCGGCTCAAGCGCAGATCCGCCTCGTGGCGTTTGCGGAAGAAAAGACCGTCGATAAGGCGGTCGATCCGCTTCTGCATGCTATTGAGTCCGAAGCCGAGCGCGATGGAGGCTGCGATCTCGGCGACGATAGCCAGTCTCGCCGCTGCCAACACATGGCTAAAAAACCAGTCGATCAGGGCGAAGACAACGATCGCGCCCGAGCTGATGAGACCGTAGACCAAGGCGCGGCTGATGGCGATGCGGACATCCAAAACCCGGTAACGGATCACGGCGTAGGCGACCGTGATTGGTTCGATGACCGTCAAGAACAACAAGACATTCGCGGCGGCGACGGCGTCCGCCACCGTCACAAGCGAGCTATATCCCAGTATCCCAGCCAAGCTCGCGCATCCAACGCCGACACCGAAGCCGACGATGACCCAGCGAATGCGTTGACGATCGTCAGGGTCGCCGTGGATGTATGTATCGACGAGCGCAAAGAACACCGTTGCGCCCACCGCCGAACCCCACAGCAAGGCCACCACTTGCACCGCTTCCGCAGGCATCGCAAACAACGTCGGTGCGAAGTCCGCGGTCAAGAATAGCGCTGCCGTCACTAAGAAGACACCGGGCGCCAGCTTTGCAAGAACCGTCCGCCATCCCGAAATGCGATCGTGCGGAAAGCGCAGCGCGAATATCAAGAAACCTGTTGTGCCCGCAGCAAATAATACATGGGCACTGACGGTGATGACGGCCGCCCACTGGTGCGAAAAAAGTCCGTAGGTTTGCGCCGGCGGTTGGTTGATGCCCAAACACGAAAGGTAGAAGCCCCAGGTCGCCGGGCTCGGGCGCAGCAACACGAGCAGCCCGCCAACGACCACATACACCAGGGCTTGCGCTACTCGGGCGATGATCGACCACTGGCCGAGCTTGGACAACATCTCGCTGTCCGTTCGTATTGCGGTCGTGATGGATCGGCCGCCGTGCAGAATGCCGAATTGTACGACAGCGCCTGGTTGAGGCGGCGGCGCGTTGGGCGCGGCGTAGCGCCGATTCTCCTTGGGAGTGCGCCGCAGATCGATGCGATCGTGTACCGTAATACCGGCGCGCTGCGCAGGACCACCGGGATCGACCTGCATGACCTGACCGTCATAGTCGGCTCGCATGCCGAGTACGCCCTGCGGACGCCACAAGCTCACCGTGCTCGGCAGGATCATGCTTAGCGTCCACAGCCCCAGTAACACGACAAGGAGGCCGCGGCCTAACGCTTTCCAGGTCGGCGACGACTCAGCTGGCTTGTTCATGTCCTTTGTTACGGCGAAGAATTCCTCATTAGATAAATGTGAACTTCCTCAGGTCCATGGGCTCCGAGAATCAAGACCTTTTCAATGTCGGCCGTCCGGCTCGGCCCTGTGATGATGACGGCCTCGCCCGCCGCTTTGGATTGCGCCGCGGCATGCAATTCGGACAGGGCTGCGTTACTTAATGATGGATGAAGCCTTTCCATGGTTGCGACGATGAAGCAGACTCGCGCCACATAGGGCAACGCCCGGTCACCGCTGTTAGCGCTGATGACCAGCGCGGAACCGCTGTCGGCGAGCAAAGCGGTGGCCTCGAGCAGACTAGCCTTGCAATCTTCAAGTTTCGCCACCCCTGCCTGCCGCGCGATCTCCACCTCTACCCCACTCAAGCGCCGGGCGACATCAAGCGCAAGCGGCGCTGACTGTACGGTGAGTTTTTGCATACCGCGCAAAGCAAGCTGGCGAGCGATCTCGGTGGCGCAGGCGGCCGGGTCTTCCAATACGTTTGCACTGCCCCCGAGCAGAACGAGTTGCGCGCTGAATGCTCCGGCGAGAGCCGCTGCATAGGCCGGCGTTTCGCTTCCTTGCCCGGAAGTCGCAGTTGGCTGCTGTGCGACTGTGCAACGCGGGTCGTCGCTCGCTGCTGGCTCGTTGTGACGCAATGCTTGTGCGATCGCGCTCAAGACTACGCTGCGGCCGTCGTGCCTCACCGTCGCTTGCTCCACCACTGCTTAAAAGTATCAGCAGGCACTTCCGGCAGCGTGCGCGTCGCGAGCCACGACGCAAGAATTTTCGGCCCAGCGCTCTTGTGGCCGTAGCGTCGCAACACGAAGCGCAGCAGAAACACGCCAAGCGAATACGTCCAGCCGAATCGCATCATAAGCGCAAACGCACGCATCAGCCCGCGTTCCGACCGCGATGGAAATGCCGCGTGCTCGACCACTTTCTTTCGTAGGTAGACCAGCTGGTGCGGCAGGTCGATGTCTACCGGACATTCTTGCTTGCACGCGCCGCACAAGGTCGAGGCGAACGGCAGCTCGGCTGCTTGTTCGATCCCGCGTAGCTGAGGCGTGATGACCGCGCCGATCGGCCCTGAATAAGCCGATTGATAGGCCCAACCCCCGGCGCGCCGATACACAGGGCATACGTTCAAGCATGCGCCGCAGCGAATGCAATAAAGCGATTCGCGCGTACGCGGATCGGCGAGGATGCGCGTGCGGCCGCCGTCGACGAGCACGCAATACGCGTGCTTGCCTGCTTCTGGTCCCAAAAAGTGATGCGTGTAGCTTGTGAGCTTCTGTCCGGTCGCCGCGCGCGCCAGCAGCCGCAGGAAAACGGGCAGATCAACGAGCCGCGGAATCACCTTTTCAATACCCATGAGGAAAATTTGCACGGCAGGCACCGACGCCGACAGTCCTCCGTTGCCTTCGTTTTCCACCACGACGACCGTGCCGGTGTCGGCCGCCGCAAAGTTCACTCCGGTGATCCCCGCTCCGGCTTCAAAGTAACACTGCCGCAGCCGTAGGCGAGCTGCGTTCATCAAGGCATCGGGGTCGTCGGTGTACGGCAGGCCGAGCTTGTCGGAAAAGATCTTGCCGATGTCTTGGCGGCTGAGATGCAGCGCTGGTCCCACGATATGGGAGGGCCGCTGCCCGGCCAACTGTACGATGTACTCGCCCAGATCGGTTTCGACCGCGCTGATTCCGGCCTGTTCGAGCGTAGCGTTGAGTTCGATCTCTTCGCCCAGCATCGACTTGCCCTTGACGACGCTCGTCGCGCCGTGTCTGCGGCAGATGTCCAGCACGTGCGCCGCCGCATCTTCTCGCGTAGACGCCCACAAAACCGTGCCGCCGCGCGCGCAAAACGATTGTTCGAATTCGAGCAACAGCCGGTCGAGATTCTCAATCGCAAACTTTTTGATCGCATGCGCCTGCGCCCGCAACTCTTGCCAGTCGACGTCGTTTTGGGCGGCATGTTTGAGGTCGAGCGTGCGCTGCAACGTTTGCGCCAGCGATTTGTTGTCGTAGGGGTGTTCGAACGAGCTGGCGCCGGCCGCTGGTTGAAGGGCTTCGGCCATTATGCGGCGCCGAGAATTTCTGCAAGGTGCAGAATGCGAATACGCGGCGCCGGCGGCACCACGTTGGCTCGCGCATCTGTGTCCGATGACTTGCCCAACACGCCCGCAACGTGCATGAGGCAGCTTGCATCCCCGGACGTCAACACGTCGGCGCCGGATTCTTGCACGTTTCGGCACTTGTCCACGCCCATTGAAGTGGAAAGTTCGGCGAACTTTACGCTGAATGTGCCGCCAAATCCACAACACTCTTCGATGTGCGGCAACTCGACATATTCAAGATCGCGCACCGCTTTGAGCAAACGGATCGCGGCCGACGTCGCACCCAATTCGCGGCGGCCATGACAGCCATCCAAATAGGTTACGCGATGGGGGAAGCGAGCGCCGACGTCGCTGGTGCCGGCCACGTCGACCAGGAAGGTCGACAGATCGAACACCCTGGCGCCCAAGCGCGCAGCGGCTGAGTCCCGGTCCATATAGCCATAAAAAATCCGAGCCATCGCACCACATGAGCCCGACGGCACCACAACCCAATCATACGGCGCAAAGACGCGCGCAAATCTCTTCGCCAACACGCTGGCTTCCGGCCATAAACCGGCATTGAACGCCGGTTGGCCGCAGCAAGTCTGATCCGGCGGATAGTCTAGAGGAATTCCCAAGCGCTCGAAAATGGTGACGCAGGCTTGCCCGACTTGCGGATAGAGCGCGTCGCAATAGCATGGCAAGAACAGCGCAACGGATTGCCCTGCCTTATAACGCGATGGCGCGGCGGCGGCGTGCATAGCCGTCTGTTCTTCGGCCCGCGATGCGCGCCCCCCACGCGCTCGTTCACCTGGGTCTAGTAACTGCTCCGCAGCGAGACATTGAAGTTGAACGGCTGCGCATAGTGCGTGCCTTGCAGCATGCTGTTGCGTGCGATAGCGTAGCGGTCGTTGAACATGTTTCGTAGTTCGAAGATGAGCGTGGTCTGCGTGCCGAGATGATGTCCGAGAGCGCCGTCGACTGTGAAGTGCGGCGGAACTTTACACGTGTCACAGGCGACACCCGTTGAAAGCCCGCTGCCGTATTCCGCGGTAAGAGAAAGCCAATCGCCGTGTGCGAGCGCAAACTGCTTACCCAAGCTGCCATCCCAGCGCTGATCGTGGTCCGCGTCAAACCAATCGTAGGGCGGCGGCGGACATCCGCTCAGCAGCTGGCTGCCGCAACCGCGGTTCACTGCACGCGAATGGGTCAGCGAGATGTAGTCATGCGTACCGTTGCCGTGGGGAAACTCGAGCAGTACGTCTTGGAAGTCAGCCCGGCCATCACCAAAATTGATATCTTGATGGATATTGGTCGCGCCGACCTGCGCGTCGTCTAACACGTTGACCAAGCTCTTGTGAGCGATTTTCCACGAACCGTGAGCTGTCTGGCCAAGTCCGAAGGCGCCACCGATTTCATAGAGAGATTCACGAGCCGGCTTTAGATCGAAGGATAGCCCGGAGCTCGGGTTGATTTGAGCGGCGGCGGCGGGTGATACGTTCTCGAACGAAAACGGTGTGAAGAGGCGCCCGTAGTAGGCATATAACGAGCTGCGGTTGTTAATGATGTACGTGTATTTCAAACGCGGACTGAACTGCGTGAATCCGTTACGAAATGACGTCGACGCGATGGTAAAGGTGTCATAGCGCAGCCCGTAGTCAATGCGGCTCGCCGCAGACATTTGCCAGCCGTCCTGCACGAATGCGGCGATGCTATGTACGACGTTTGGCGCGGTGTCGAAGATCTGCGTAGGCTGCGTTGAGCCTGGTTGTAGATAGTTGTCGGGCTGCAGCAAGATATCGTACATTTTCTGCACGTTTGTTGCGTCATACAGCACGCCTGTTTCAATGGTGTGGCGCTGGTTTGGGGTGGCGTGGGCGTATGCGACTTGCAATCCCAGGTCGCGCGCGAACCGGTTTGATGCAGCGGCGAACAAACACGAACTGGGCACGTTGGGGACCGCGCCGCTGCAATTATCGCCGGGAGCTGCTGCAAAGTCATTCGCAACGTCTGGGAAGTCACGAATCGTCGAGCCCTTCACGAACGCACTGGCGGTCAATGTACCAGTATTGCCGACCGCGTGATGAAAGCTTAACGAACTAAACACGTCACTCTGCGTCTCGCTGTCGTCGGTTTTCGCCGGCGTTCCATTGGCGGTGTCAGGTGGAACCTGAAACGTTTGATACGCACGGCTGACATCGAAGTTGAAGCTGTCGGTTGTGCCGGACGGCAGCGTGACCCGCACGAACTGATTAGAAATGCTGCCCTGATTGTGGGAGCCGTTTGGCACGGGCGGATCGAGCGCCCAGCCTATCCGCGCCTCGCGCAGCGACACGGTTATGCCGCCATGCGCGCCGAGAGCTCCATGCTGCAGCAGGTCCAGCGACATATTTCCACGCGAACCCGCTGACGTTTCGATCTGACCGCCATGAGAACCGGTACCGGCTTTGGTCGCGATATTGACCACGGCGCCGAACTTGCCGCCATACTTCGCGGCGTAGGCACCCTCCACTACGTCGAGAAAACCGACGTCGGAAGGATCGACTTCGGAACCGATCACGCGGTTGAGTGCCTGCGGCAGCGGCACCCCGTCGAGCGAATAGTTGATATCGCCGTGGTCCCCGTTGAGGTGAATCTGCCCATTGGATCCGCGCGCGGCGCTAGGAAGCTGCACGAAGACATTGGACAAATTATTGCTTCCGGGCATCTGCTCGAGTTGCGCGCCCGAAATCAGCGTGGAACCACCGCTGCGCAGCGATGGTGCGCTCGAAAGCGTCACAACGCGACCGATCGTGCGCGGCGCGAGCGTCAGCACCACCGTCACAGGCATCGAAGTAATTGCGACGTGAGCCTGCGCGAAGCCAAGCGGGGCGCTGGCGACGAGATCGTACTCGCCGTCGACGATTGCGGCAAACTGAAACGCTCCGTCGGCCGAGCTTGTCGTCTGCAGGGTGCGATTAGCACCCGCCAGCGTCACGAGCGCTCCCTTGACGGGGTGGCCGAGGCTCGAAAGTATTTTCCCGCTGAGGGTGGTAGCGGCGTCTGCAGCCGGCGGCCCTGCGAGAAGACAGAGCGCGCTCGCGACCACGAAGATACTTCTTAACAAAACTTTCCTTGATAACAACCAACGCATAATATTACTCCAATGCAACGCAAGCAGCTCAAGGCCGCAGGCGCTAAAGTTTTAAGAACTTCTTAGGATTGAAGTGCGGGCGGTGGCCGATTGAAAAGAGCGTTAAACCAAAAGAAGCGATTGAAAACGACAACGAAAGAAAGTCGGCACGCAAATACGCGGGCGCCGCTGACGGCGATCGCGCGGAGAAATTGAATGAAGTCGCTCGCCAACGAGGGCAAACGGACAGCCAGCGCACGGCCTGCGATCGCCAGTAGGAGTGCGCTGAAGATCGCTCCGACAACAGCCGCGAACACGTCATGGCCGCAGAAAAAACAGCCTTCCCCAAATGCGCTCGCGATGCCGACGCCGCACTGCAGCGCCGCGGTTGCGGCGTACAGACGCCAGCCACGAAGTAGCGGGGCCTGAAGCGCGAGGCTGATCAAACGTTTAAAGTCGCGCTCGCCGTGCGCATTTCTACGCAGCATTTGGAATTCTCGCAGCGCCAAGACGGCAGCAGCGATCGCCGCAAGCGCCAGATATGCGTGGCGGGGCGAAAAGACAAAGCGCTCGGCTGCGGCTCCCATTCCGGCAAACTCGGACACCAAGTGTGTGAGTATACCGCCGAAAACGACACAGGCGAGATAGAAGTAGTGAAAGCGTGGGTGCTGAATGGAGCGCATCATTCGATAGCCGCGGAAATCCGGGCTTATAAAATCCCCTTTTTAATTATATCGGTTCTGGCCAGGACCGGTTTTAGACGCTCAATTGCCCGTCACCGGCTCGACTGGCGGTGTTTCGGCTGAGAGTTGGGTGAAAACCTGAGAAAGTGATGCAACACGCAGGCGCGAAAAGCTTTATAGTGGGCATAATGCAACGGCTGTCCCAAGTATCTTCTCGCCAAGCGTGGCCTTTGCTGGCTGCCGCCGCTCTGGCTGCCACCGTCATCGGCCATGCATTGCAGCTCATGCTGGAAGACCTGCGACTGTTCGGCGACACCCGGGCCGGTTACGTGCATTCGGGTCAAGCTATTTGCGCTGAGCTAGCCGTTTGCGGCCTCATCGCAGCGCTCTATAGCGTCATCAGGCACTTGCTGCAGATCCGCGCCCACGGCGGCGCTGATTTGAGAATTTCGGTTTTGCATGCGGTCACCAGGCTCGGACGCGGGCGCACCCTGGGCACAATTCTCTTCATGCAGTTCGCCGCGTTGATCGTCGTCGAGTTATGCGAGCAACGGTTTTCCGGCTACAGCGCAACCGCTCTGGGTGCCATCTTCGGTGCCGGCCACGCATCTGCTCTGTTCGTGCATCTGATCGTCGGCACGATCATCGGCCTCGTGATTTACGCATTTGCGGCGACAGTGTCGTCGCGCTCCCAGATCTTCGCGCAAGCGATCAGCTCTTTTCTGCGTCGTTTGCGCGCGTGCGACACGACGGGGCACGCCGCAGCCTTTCGGCGGTTGCACGTGCGTCGCACTGCACGCAAGCTACCCCTGCTCTCACTTGGTTTAGCAAACCGCCCTCCACCCACGGCAGCATCCGCATAGAAATCGCGGCGCGAGCCCGATCCTAGGCGGCTTTCCTTTCTAAGCTGCTTTTTTGTGTTGCTGGAGGTTGCCGTGCGACCGAATATCGCGAAATTTATTTGTAGTTTTATAGTGAGCGCCACGCTACTGTGGTCGTTGAGCGCAGTCCCTGCGCGGGCAGACGTCTATGGCGCTGTCAATGGCACCGTAGTCGACTCTTCCGACAGTCCGGTTTTGGGTGCGACCGTCAGCCTCAAGGCCGAGGATGCGCCGGCGATGACAACGCAAACCGACTCAAAAGGAAAATTCAATTTCCCTCGCGTTCCATTTGACACGTACGCGGTGAGCGTGAACGCAACCGCTTACAACCCCGTGGTCGACACCATAACCGTGTCCTCGGGCAACATCGTCAGCGTGCACTTCCGGCTCGTGCCCAAAACCTTAGGTCGCGTGGTGACCCGTTCATCGATCGTGACAGGGCAGCCCGCCAGCGTTGGTATCATTTCGCGCCAGACGATCTTGGCATTACCCGGCAACACCTCGCTGGCGAAAGTGACCGAAACGGTACCCGGCGTGGTGCCATTCTCATACAACGAACCGGTTTCGCGCGGCTTTCACGGCGTGACGTACGAAATCGACGGCGTCCCCATTCCGCAAACCGCATCGTCTGAGTTCGCAGAGATCATCGATCCTCGCGATGTCGATCGTTTAGAAGTCTTCACCGGCGCAATGCCGGCCGAATTCGGCGGACAACGCCAAGGTGCGGTGGTTGACGTCATCACAAAGCGCGCCAGCGACTTTACGGCGCGCTCCGGCGGCGATTTGACCTTAAGCGGCGGCTCGTACGCGATGAGCGGCGTTTCGCTCAGTCAAACCGCCGGCGCCGGAGCATTTCGCGCATTTCTATCGGCCAACGTACAACGAAATGGCCGCGGTCTCGATTCGCCGACAGCGGTGCCGCAACACGATAACTCAAGCCAGGCTGATGAGTTCCTGCGCCTGCTTTACTCGCCCAACAACCGCGATTCGCTGGCGCTGGATTTCTCCAATCAATATGCCGCTTTCCAGATCCCCATCGACACGATCGTGGGCGATCCCAACGACCCGAACTTCTCGTTGCCCGGCACCGACAATAGCCAGCACGAATACGATCGTTTTCTCAACCTCGTCTTCAACCGCATCAGCGCCGACGGCAACGGCTACTTTGAAATCGCGCCATGGTTCCGTTCGGGGCGAGTGACCTACTTTCCAGATCCTGCCAAGGACCTGGCCGGCGCCGCGCAGACTTCGGTATTCCAAGATCGGCGCGCGAACTATGCCGGCTTGACGACCTCGTATTTCCGTGGAATGGGTAAACACAATTTTAAGGCCGGTATTTCAGCCAGCGTCGAAAATTTCAGCGGACAGTTTCGCCTGCAATTCATCGATCCTAATACCGGTATGCTTGCCCCCACCTTTTTCGACAATGTCGCCCAACGCGGTTCAAATACCGGCGTTTACCTTCAAGACAAGTACTACGCATCTCCGGCAGTCACGATCAACGCCGGTTTACGCTACGATCATTCGACCGGTTTCGTGAGCGGCCACCAAATAAGTCCGCGCCTTGAATTGAACCTCCAGACAGATCCCAAAAACGTGGTCCATTTCTACTACGGCCGTTTGTATGCCGCGCCTGCATTAGAGGACGTGCGCCGGGATGCGGTCGTCGTCGGTGGCGGCAGCATGCTGCCCGTCTACGATCTCAAACCGGAGCGCGACTCGGTTTATGAAGGCGGCCTGGCGCATGATTTTTCACTCCTGACGCGCGGGTATGTCACGCTGTGGTACCGGAACGTGGCCGACGTCTTGGATACCACGCAGCTCGGCACGACCCCGATATTTACGCTATTCAACTCCGCCGTGGCTCGCGCGATCGGGCTTGAGCTCAACGTCAGCGGCCGCGCCAAAAACGGCAACAGCTACTTCTTCTCCTATGGCGCCAGCCATAGCGAGGCGCAAGGCATTTCAGGCGGTACGTTCCTTTTCCCGATCAGTCAGCTGCAGGGCAACACGTCGTTCGCGCCTGAGGACCACGATCAAGCTCATACATTGAACACGGCGTATACGTGGAACTTGGATGCGCAGCACTCCCGCTTTGCCACGCTGCAAGCGACATACGGCAGCGGATTTCCGGTGCAATTCCTTAACGGCAACGGCCGTCTGCCCGCGCACTGGGAACTTGACGCCGCTTACGGAGCTCGCGCAGCCGGCAATACACACGGCTTCGGCTGGGAAATCCAGGGCACGAATTTGCTCAACCATCAGTACTTGCTCAAACTCAACAACGGTTTTAATTCGACCCAGTGGGCTGCCGGACGGCAAATTATCTTTAAGGTGACGACTCCGCTGCCATAGGCGAACGGTCGATCAAGTCTCCTTAGTGCTTGCCTCGAACGTCGGGAAACGAGGCGTAGTTCAGGTGCGTTTGATAAACTTGGTAAGCATCGACGTATCGGGTTACCCACTCACGTCCAAGGGCAAGATGCTCCAGATAACGCCGGAACATGGGTACCGCGGCGCGCCCGACCTTCAACGCGAGCTCGAGAACACCGGACTCGCCATCTATCGGGACGATCTTTTGATATAGTGGTTCGCCGAGGTCGATCTTGGGCGTGACCCTGTGGAGCGTAAAGCCTGTCGACTGCTCGCCGTTGCGGATACACCAGTAAGTCGGCACTGGGCCTCTGTAGAGTGGCAAGATCGAAGGATGCAGATTCGCAAGGGAGTCGAAACGCGCTATGGTCTCGGCAGAAAAAATTTGATTAAAACCGGTGATAACTCCAACGTCACCCTTTTTAATCAGACGTCTAAAATCCGGGGCGTTAACGTTGCCTACATAGAGGGTCGGCAAGTCGTCGCCGTGCGCGGGGGCGCTTTCTAGCACGCGTTGAGCGCGGCGTATCGCTCTGCTAGCCGGCCTTCTCACTGCCAAGACGAGCGAACGGAACGCGCGCGTCTCGGGTTTTTCTGAATATACGCGCACGATACGAACTTTGTGTGCTTTCGCAAATGCGGCTGACACCGGTGGAAACGGTATGCCGAAGGTATCGTTGCAAAAATGATAGATTACCATAGTGCTGGGAGGATTTGCTCCCGGCTAATTCTTCTTCAGAACAAAAAGGTAATCGAAATAGCCTTGCATATGATCCCCATACTGCGCCCGTTTCATACTCGCCAACTCCCAGCGAACGGCCAGATCTCCCAGCCAAGGCGTCGCCCAAGGCTTCGTCGCTAACCTCATCGCACGGGAACCGCCGGATCGACGCAGTGCGCGCGCGCTCTGCAAGCTGAATCCCCCTTGCGCGAATGTGGCGCGGTATCGGTCGAGCGTCAATCCACGCGCGTTGTCCGTTTGTTCCAGCACGAGGGCCGTGCCGCCAGACTCGCACACGCGTGCCATCTCAGGTGTCAGGGCCTGCAACGCGTCGCGGGTTAACAGGACGTACACACACAAAATTAGATCGAAGAAACCATTTGCGAATGGCAAACTCCCCTCGCGCCAACAAACCAGCTGCTCGGTAGGAATAATGTTCTGTGCGCGTGCGAGATCGAGACACGCTTGTGTGCGATCAACGCCGTAGACCTTCGTCGCATTGTTCTTTAACAAAGACAGTAGCCGGCCGCCGCCGCAGCCGAAATCGAGGGCCCGCCGATAGGTGTCTCCAGATGTTCGAAGCGCATGCTGAATCGCCACTTTGTGAATGCTATCCATAAAGCGATTCTTCTTGCCAACGCGATCGGCGAAATCGAGCGCGATGCCGAACACGCCATAACCGGCGCGGTCCGTCCAAGACATGCCCTGATAGACGTCAAAATCCTGTTGCGACATATCGAAACTCTTCTTTCAAGCCGAGGGAGCCTCATGCCGCGTTATATTTCGCTTCACACACTTGGGTGCTTGCCTAAGCCCGCGTTCGCCGCTCTGTGCAAAGCGCTCTTTGCGTCCGAGGGTGCACGCGTTGTGCGCATCGCAGCCGGTCAGATCGCAGAGAAAATGCTGGTCGAATTTGAAGCCATCGATCACGACGCCGCACAAGCTTGGCTGCGAGCAACGCGCCTCAACCCTGCCTGGCTCATGCGCGTAGATTATGAGAGCACCGATGGCGGCTTATGCGAGCTCTAAGACTGTAACGCCGCACGTGCTACCGGTTCCACTGGCTCTACTGGCCCGCGTTGGCTGCGTTATGCAGATATGCGTTGATGAATGACGCGATGCGATTTTTGTCCACGGCGGACATCGTCGCCAGCCTTGTCCATGCGGTCAACGCGACCCTCGCCTTCATGTGCGGATACGGCGCGACGATGAGCGCCATGCCTTGTTCTTCAGCGTTTTGAACGTCGGCCGGCACAGGTTGCAGTTTGTTGGCCGGCACGAGCTTGCTGTCATAGCGCCAGGCAATCGCTCCCAACGCGTTCGCGATCTCCGGACAGGCGCAGTTATATTGCAAGAGCACGTTACCATGTTCTAACAAGTGCACTTGCACGTAGGATGGAAGCGGCGTCGGGCTTATGAAGGCGCTGCTAAAAATCTCCCGATGCGGCCCTGACGTCGGCGGTTGGGAATTGTAGACAAAATCGTCCGGTTCGCCCGCGGTGAGGTGCGTGTGCCCTTGCGAAGGATAAGATTGTCCGGGCGGCATGGCCGTCGAGGTCGCTGCGCTTGCCGCCGCGGGCGCAAACCCTGCGACTGCCTTGGCCGCGGTCGTTGCAGCCGGCTTGGATGAGCATGCGTATCCGCACAGCACGAGAAAAATGGCGGCACAGAGGCCGGCGAGCCGCGACAGCTGCTTCGTGAAGATAGCTAAGTTCATGAAAGAAGAGTTCGCTTAGCGATTCAAATTGTCCGCGTTATGCAAGTACGAATTGATAAACGAAACTATTTTTGCTTCGTCGGCGTCAGCTAACGTTCCCAAGCGCGCCCATGCAGAGACCGCGATGGGCTTTTGCATGCCGTAATACGGCGCGACGATCACTGCCAATCCCTGCTCTTCCGCATTGCGCACGTCGCTGAGCGACGCAGTCGTCGACCCTGGTGAAATGAGCCGCGAATCAAACTCGCCTGCGATGCGCACAAGCGTCTTAATAGTTTCTGGGCACATGCAACTGTATTGCACCAGCACGTTACCGTGCTCGAGCAAATGGACTTGGACGTATTTGGGAATCGGCTTGGTCTCGGTAAAGTTGTTCGTAAAAATCTCACGGTGAAAGCCCGACGTCGGCGGATCGGTACTATAATGAAAATGAGCATAACGCTTCAGGTCGCCCACCCCATGACCTTGATGTCCTTGGGATGGCACCGCCACGCCCGTAAACGGAGCCGGAGTGGCGGAGGTTTGCGATATTGCAGCACCGTGCTGCCGGCCAAACACGATCCATCCCGCAAAGGCCAGCAGCGCGAGCGCCCCCAGCGTCACCCACACAGCCGCAGAACGGCGCCGCACGGGGCGGTTTTGTTGCGTGCTTCCGCCGGAGCCGGCTGGTTTGGCGCGACCACCCGCCGACGTGGAGCGCGACTGTTTCAGATTATTCGAGTCGGACATCTTACTTCGACCCGGGGAACGGCGCCAGAACATCCAGCGACTGATTGATGATCGAGCGATAATCGCCGCGCCCGAATGCGACCAGGTTTGCGTCATACGTTTCGTCCAGCACGATGGTTCGCACTTTGACGGTCCCCAGCGGCACGTCCGGTGATTGCCATGCCTCAATACGTTCCGCAGGGAAACGGCCTCCGCCGGGCAAGGCGCTTTCAGGAAAATCAACCGCTACGTCCACGCAGTGAATGATCTGGCCTTGAACCGACAAATCCTGCGGCTGATTTTTGGATACGGTACCTTGGCGGCTGTCATCTATCGGAACCAATCCCGACCACAACAAGGTTTGCAACGGCACGCGCTGGGTGGGGACACCCAACATTGAAGCGTTGCGCAGCCGAAAAATTCCGTCTCCGATCTTGAATGCGCTGCTCGTGATCGAATAGGTCCGTTGCGGATCCACAAAATCGCGCGCGTCAACGAACATTTTCCAGACCACCATGCCACCCACGTTCGTGCTTTGCATGGTAGGCGATCGTAAGATCGGTTGCGAGGCCGCCGTGATCTCGATATAAGCCTGGACGTCGTTGTGCACTTGTGCTTGGCCAAACCCGACGGTTTTCATGATCATAGTATCGCCGGCGGACGTGATGCGGTAACGAAGCCAATCCCTCGGCTGTGGCGCCGTGAACAGATACGCGAAAAGCTCGCTTTGCGTAATGGAGCTGCCGACATCCGGCTGCAGCGACCTCCCAGGCGCGAGCGCGGGCGCCAACAGCGCCGCAAGCAAGAAAACAAGACACAGGCAGCGAGCGTATCTCATGAGCAGCGTGCGCACACCCCAAAAAATTCCATCTGATGCTCAGTGAGCTTGAAACTCAAGCCTTGCGAGAGCATCCGACGCAATGCCGGCTGCGAACGGCACGGCACGTCATCGACCCGCCCGCAATGCGTGCACACAGCATGATGGTGGTGGCTGGGCGCGCAGAAAAGGTATGCGGCCTCGCTGTCCATTTGCGTCACCGTGACCAAACCCAATCCGCGCAATGCCTCGAGCATGCGATAAATGGTTGCCAAACCGATCCCGGAAGAGCACGAACGCAACTTGCGGTGAAGCTCCCTCGCCGTGACATATTTTTTCTGCGCAGCGAATTCCCGCAAAATCGATTTGCGCTGTTTGGTCATGCGGTACGAGGTGGCCGAAAATTTCGCCTGCGCAGCAGCGAGCGTTTGCGTGGCAAGCTGTTTCATCGCGTTAGGCCCCTCGTTCGCCGAGCCTCGAGCAGCGCACCGAGCAGCGAGCGGCGTTTAGGCGAGACGGCGATGGCCACAAAGAAACAGGCGGTTGCCACAAGTACGATGGTCGCGCCGGATGCCACGTTGAAATAATAGGAAACGTATAGGCCGATAATGGCCGAGGCAACGCCAACGCAGGCCGAGATTACCATCATCGATCCAAAGCGATTTGTAAATTGATAGGCGGTTGCGGCAGGTGTGACCAGCAAGGCCGCGACTAAGACGATACCGGCCGCTTGTAACGAGACAATGATCGTGACCGCCAGCATGACGAGCAACATGTACGACAGCGCTTCGACCGGGACTCCACTTGCGCCCGCCGTCACAGGATCGAATGACGAGAAGAGCAGTTCTTTGTAGAAGAGGGCGATCGTGGAAAGCACCAACACGACCAGTACTGCGACGATGATGATGTCGCGCCGGTCGATGGACAATATGTTCCCGAACAAGAAATCCTGTAGATCCACGACGTAGTTTTGTACTCGCGACATCAACAGGACGCCTAGCGCAAAGGCGGCGGTAAAGAAGACGCCGATCGCCGTATCGAGCGATATTTCGGATTTCTTGCTGACGACGCCGATGCCCAAAGCGGTGAGCACTGCGAAAATCAAACCGCCGATGTACAGATCGAGTTTCCACAAGTAAGCGATGACGATGCCGGCAAATGACGCGTGGGCCAAACCGTCCCCGATAAACGAGAGGTTTCGCAGGACCACGTAGACACCGACGACCGAACACACGAGGCCGATGAGCGTTGCGGCGATGAGTGCGCGCACCATGAAGTCATTTTGCAGCGGAGCGGTCAAAAATTCCACGTCTTCAGCCGTTCGCCGGCATGCCAAAAAGAACGTGGCTGCCAAACGTCGCCGAGAGCGTCTCCCGGTTGAGCACTTGCTCGGGCGGCCCGAAGGCGATGACGCGATGATTGAGACACAAGACTTTGTCAAACCACTCGGCCACGCACGACAGGTCGTGGGTCGTTACGAGGATGGTGGTGCCGTGGCGCTGCAGGTCTTCAAGCAAGGTGAAGATCGCGTGCTGTGTCGTCGCGTCGACGCCTGCGATCGGCTCATCGAGCAGAAGCAGCTTGGGCTCATTCACGAGCGCCCGAGCGATGAACACGCGCTGCTGTTGGCCACCCGAAAGTTGCGCGATCTGCACGTCGGCATAGTCGCTCATCCCCACTTGGGCGATGGCGCGGAGCGCCGCTTCACGCTCAGCGCGGCCAGGCCGGCGCCCCAAGCCGAGGCGCGAGTATGTCCCCATGAGTACTGTGTCGAAAACGGTGACGGGGAAGGACCAGTTCACAGCCTCGCTCTGGGGCACGTAGCCGATCATACGCTGCGCGGCTCGCGGCGGGAGTCCGAAGACGCTGACGCTTCCGCATTGCACCGGAAGCAGCCCGGCGATCACCTTCAGCAGCGTGGATTTTCCTGACCCATTCGGACCGATAATGCCGACGAACTCACCGCGAGCAACCTCGAAACTTACCTCGTCGAGGACATCACGCCCGAAATAACCGGCGCACACTCCCGAAACCGACACGGCGACTTCGGTTGCGCTCAGGCCTTCAGGAAGCTCACCTGCGGGTCGCTCCGCCTGTCGCGGGTGACCTTCGTGACCATGCAGATGCGGGGCTGCGGGCGCGATCGTTTGACTGTGGATCTGCGGCGGCGCAATGGCTGTCGGCGGTACGTGGGTGTGATCGTGTGGCGGCCGCACGTCAGCCATTTTTGAGGGCATCCACGATTGCCGTGACGTCGTAACGCATCACTCCCTCGTATGTCGAGAGTTGCGGTGTTTGGCCGAGTGAATCGTCATACAAATCTGTCACCGTGCGGATATGTGCGCTGCTGGCAAGCTGGTTGATGAGCTTGGGAGAGAATTCCGGCTCGGCGAAGACGGCGCGCACATGATTGGCTCTCGCTTTTGCGATGAGCGCTGCAAACTCCGCCGCCGATGGGTCCTTGCCTGGTGAACTCACAATCGAGCCAAGGTCCCGGATGCCGTAGCGACGGTCGAAATAATACCATGCGTCGTGATAGGTGATCATCGCTCGGTTTTGCGGCGGTATAGTGGCGACTTGCCGGCGTATCCAGGCGTCGAGTGCCTGCAAACGGCGAATTTCTTTCCCGGCGTTGCTCCGATACTCCGTCGCGTTCGCCGGATCCAGCCGGCTCAGCGCCGCTGAAATTTCTTCGACGTAAGTTTGGGCGTAGACCGGATCGAGCCAGTAATGGGGATTGCCGTATAAGTTGCTCGTCGCCCTGACGCCCGGCGACAACCCATCGCTGAGCACGAGAACCTGTAAGCTCGGCGACCCGGCGCTGCTGAGGATCTTCTGCAGCCAGGCCTCGAGGCCCGCACCGTTTTCGACCAGCAAGGCAGCGTGCTCGAGCGACACGATATCGCGCGGTTTGGGCTCATAGGTCTCAGGCGAGACTCCAGCCGGCACCAGCGCGCGCACCCTGAATTTGCCCTGGGCGACTGTCTGAACGAGCGCAGTCAAGATCGTGGTAGTGGCTATGACATCCTTTGAAGAGGCAGCGCCACGCATCGTTGGCGGCCGGCCCGCGCCAGATGAACGTCGGGATTCGTTGCTTTGTGCGCAGGCCGCCAGCCCGAAAATGATGATGAGGATGAAAAGAAAATGCCGTTTGTTATCGAGAATCATTCTCGACAATAGTACGGCGCCTCACACTGAGCTGTCAAGCAGGCGTAGCGGTTAAGGCTCCTTCGCGATATGCGCTCATGATGCTCCGCACGTATTGTTGCGTCTCCGCATACGGGGGAACACCGCCGTATTTGTCGACTGCTTGCGAGCCGGCGTTATAGGCCGCCAGAGCCTTGTCCAGCCGGCCGTCGTAACGGTCCAGCAGCTGCCGCAACAGCCTTGCGCCGCCTTCGACGTTTTCGGCGGGATCGAATGGATGGCGAACTCCAAGCGATCGCGCCGTGTCCGGCATCAGTTGCATGAGTCCCATGGCGCCTGCGCTGGAACGCGCGCGTGGATTGAACCCCGACTCTTGACGGATGACGGAATTGAGAAGGGCAGGATCGATCTCGTTGCGCTGCGCCGCTCCCTGGACGAGTGACGCGTAGCGCTGAACCAAGGGCCCGCGCTGTTTGACTGGCGGCCGACCGGAAACCCCGGCGCCGGATTCGGGGCTCTTGGCCAATTGGTTGATCGCCGAGAGAAAACGCTTTTCCAAGGCGGCCAACTCTTTGCTGAGCTCTTTCATGAGCGAGTCAAACTGGGACTGCAAGGTTGTCAAGCTGTTTGCAGGCGGTGCGGGCTCGCTTTGCCTCTCCAACTCCGGCTTCGCCAGCGGATCAGATGGGTTCGTATCTTGCACGCCGGGGAGCGGGGCTTCTCTAATGAAGCTGCTTGAAATCATCGGTTCGATTTGCATGACACATCCTTTTTGTTTTGTGCGCTCGAGCCAGCTGTCACGCACCTGCGCTGGTCTGTCCATATGCGCTGCGCAGTTTGCGCGCGAGCGTCGCAAGTGAGTCGCGTTGCGCGCAGGCGGGATCGTTTGGGTAGAGCCAAGCTTCTATATCGCCGCGCAGTTCCAAGACCGAGTCGAGCCACGGGTCTCCGCCACGTTTATAGGCTCCAATGGCAAGCAAATCCGCGCTATCTTCCAGAGTCGCGAGCGCACGCCGTAGCAGCGCCGCATCCGTGCGGTGCTCGGGCGAGGTCAACGCGCTCATGAGGCGGCTAGAGCTACGCAACACGTCGATAGCTGGAAAGCGGCCGGCGTCAGCCAGCCGGCGCGCGAGCATGATGTGACCGTCCAAGAGACCACGCACGGCATCGCTCACCGGTTCAAACGGGTCGTCGCCATCGACTAGCACTGCATAAATCCCCGTGATGCTGCCGCAACGTCTGGCGCCGGCGTTCTCGACCGCCGAGGCCAGGGTGCTGACCATCGAAGCAGGGTGGCCTCGATGCGCCGGTGGCTCTCCCGCTGCCAGTGCAAGCTCGCGCCAGGCGTTCGCAACGCGAGTCAGTGAATCGACGGCCAGCAAAACATCACAACCACACGCGCACAACCAATCAGCCTGAGCCTGCGCCGCGCGTAGCGCCGCTAGTCGCTCGACAGCGGGCGCTGCCGCCGTGGCGCAGACGACGGTCGTCGAGCGCCAGCGCTCGCCGCTGCGCAGCGCCTCGATGCTCTCCTTCACTTCGCGAGCACGCTCGCCGACAAATGCGAACACCTGCGCATCGCAGGATACTCGCTGGGCTATCTGTCGCAGCAGGGTAGACTTACCGACACCGGAGCCGGCGAACAAAGCGATGCGCTGACCGGCGCCGATGGTGGCGAAAGCGTCTATGGCCACGACGCCGGTCTGAAGTGCGCGCGTGATCGGCTGCCGCTCCTCAAGTGCGACTTTTCGATTGCGCTCCGCCACGGTGGCGCCATCATTGTTACTACCGCGTCCCCAGGCGTCCACGACATTACCTAACAACCCGCCACCGACATAAGTGCCTTGTTGTTGCAGAAGCGAAGTCGCCGGCGCTCCGGCGACGATACCGTTTGTCGGAGTCAGCGGCGCGCAGGTTACGACATCCTCGTGGATGTGGAGCGCCTCGCCGAACGCTGTGCTCGCATCGTTTCGTTCGACTGCGACAATGGCTCCCGGACTAAGCGCGGGCATACTCACGGTGAGGCTTGTGGCACTCACCGCCGTCACGCGTCCGCGTCTGACGAATCCGTCGCAGCGGCCGTGATGCAAGGGTAGGTCAGACATCCGCTGCAGCGCGCACGGCTAGCGCGGCACGTTCTTCTAATGTAGCGCCCAAGCTGCCGCTGGGAAATTCGAGGGCAACCTCGCCGGTATCGAGCCGCTCGTCCTGCCGGAATGAGCGGCCTCGTGTGCTGGAGGTCGCGTGCTCGACGCAATCCACCCGCACGAAGGCATCGTCGCGGCGCGCTGCGACAATCGCATCGTCGACAAAGCGCGCCACGATCTGCGGATCAAAAGCAACTGCATGGCGCAGAATTCGTCCGGTGGCGATGCAGGCCAGGCGGATGGCCGCACAGCGTATCTCTGCGTCTCTTGTCGAACATTGGATCGCCGCCTCTAGCGCTATCGAAAATGGCGTTCCCATTGGCGACAAGTCTTCTTGGGTTTCATTCGAGCCTGCCTGAAGCGCTTCGCCTGGAGCTTCCGCTAGCGCTTCGGCATTCGGTTCATTTAGTTGCTGTTCACACGCCTGAGGCGCACACGGCTCAGGATCGGTCGCGCTAGGCTCGCTGTCCGCATTGGGTGCACAAGCGGAACCGCGGCGAATGATTCGCGGGGTAAAAGGAACAAAATCGCCGTCACCCATTGTGGTAGCCGTTGAGATGACGTTCGATGCGCGTGCGAGATCGTTGATCGTACGCTTGTAAAACGTGTTGGCGCATTTGGTGAGGAAGGGATCGCAGCACGTACGCAGCCGTCTGCGGCAGCTCATCTTGCAGCGTGAGGCGGACGGCGGCTGCGGCCTGCGCGTCTTTACTTAGACCGGAGTTGCGCACATGCGCCACTGCGAGCGCCGCGCTCACGATGAGCAGGACTCCGCCGATAGCCGTGAACAGCCGCGCAAGCCGCATGTTCCTGGCGGGCGCGATCTGGCGGGGAGCGGCCGTCACCAAAGTAAAAGGAAGCGTTTTCACGACCACTTCGTCGCCTCGCAACACGTCGGCTCCGGCTGCCGCTCGGACCAGATCCCGGACTCCGTCAGGCGGCACGCTCCCGACCTTCGTCTGATCCAAGAACACGGCGACGGCTATGCGCGTGCCCGCCTCGGCCGGAGTGTATCTGCGCTCGACGACGGTGTCGTAAGCGTAACGGCGTAGGTTGCGTTCTTTCTCAAACATCCGGCCTTTCTCGCGACCGCTTTCGCGCCCGCTCTCGGATTCCAAAAAGCCGTGCGGGTACGTTCTCGTCGCTTGCGTGCTGCTTGGACCGTTGATGCTTCGCAAGGTGACGCGAACGACTGCAGCACCGAGGCCAAAAACGGCATCCAGCGCGGATTGGATCGAACTCTGTAAACGCAATTCACGCGAGAGGCCCGGCTCTACAGAATTTTGCGCCGCCTGAAGCTTGCCGGATCCGTCAACGATCGTGACGCGCGCAGGCGACAGCGAAGGATAGCTCGCCGCGACAAAACGTGCGATCCCGGCGACTTGCGCGGTCGACAATTGCGCACCCGGCTGCAGCAGCAGTTGCACGCTCGCGCTGGCCTCGTTGCGGCTAAGACCCTCATCAAAAGGATTAGCGCTCGCCGGCGCGATGACGACCATGGCATCGACGATCCCGTCCGTGCGCCTCAGCCCGGCTACTAAATCGCCCGCGATGCCGGCGCGCCGGCGGTCGTCGATCGCTGCAGGCGACAGCAGCATGTTCGAGGAGTCGTCAAGCACATCGGCGCTCGTGGGCACGTAGCCATGCGGCAAACCTGCCAGCGTCAGACGGAGCAGAACGTCGCGGCGCCGTGCGGCGGGCACACTGATCTCGCTGTGCTGCGCGTTGCCCGCGAACGGTTCGTTCCAAATAGTGAGCGCGCGCTCGACTTCTGCAGTTTGCGGCGCACGCAAAGGGACGCTGAACAACGATGTTTGCGCGCTATCGTGCGACTGCCACGCCAGCGCGCAAGCAGCCGCGAACACAAAGGCCAGCGATGCCGCCACCGGCATCTTTCGTTCGCGCACCCAACTAACGCAACGTCGTGCCAGCAACGGCGATGCTTGCGACCATTGGGCGAGCATTTCTTAGATCTGCGTTTGCATAAGGGTTGTGATGGCGCCGGTGACGCGCGACGCGGCAACAGCAGCGATCTCAAGCGCAACATCCGCTTTCGCACGCGCGATGGCGGCGTCCGCGATTCCACCGGAACCAAGCGCGACAGCCGATGCCAGAGCGTCTGCATGACCAAGCGCGTTAGACAAATCACCAAGAGCCGAGGCGAGCATCGCATGAAAATCGCTGCCGGCCCCACGTGACTCGCCCGCGGGTTGCAAGATCTCGAGTGCGGGGATAGGGTTGATCGTCAAGGTTTTCCTATGCCAACCGGCTGATGTCTGATGCTTCCATGTCCATCTGCTTGGCCGCTTGCAGCACAGCTACGTTAGCGTCGTAGCTTCGCCCAGCGGCCACGAGTGCGACCATTTGTTCAATCGGATCAACATCGGATTGACCTTGGTTGTGGTTTGAGGAAACCGGCGATTGTTCGATGATGCCCGCTATTTCGACGCCCGGTGCAGGCGCCCAACCTTCATCGCCCCCGCTTTCGTCCAGCGCGAAGTCGTTGCTCGGCGGCTGCAGCCACAGCGCCTGCGTGAAAGGCGTCGCCAGTCGTGCTTGTTCGAATTCTTCAGCAAAAGGAGTGGCACTTTGCAAAATGGCGGTGCGCGTGTGGTACGGACCGCCGCTTGCAGTCCGGCTCGATGTTACATTCGCCAAGTTGGCGGCGATCAAATCCATTTGCGTTTGTTGCGCCGCCATACCGCTCGCCGCGATCGTGTATATGTCGATAGCCACAGCCTTTAACGCCGCGCTTCTTCGGCGATCATCCGAAATTCGTGCAGCATGGCACGCTCTTGATCAGCCAACGCGTGGTACCGCACTGCATTTTTGCCTTGCGTCGCCGTGGCGTATTCTATGAGTCCCACGGTTCCTCGGACGTCGACGTCCTGAAGAGTTGCTGCAAAGCGAACTCCGCTGGCGCTGCCAGCCACCGTCATGGTTAGGTCTTTTGGCTGGAATCCAGGGGTACGTGCGTTCGCAGTATCGGCTGCAAGTACCGTCGCGCGTTGTTGTGCAAAGCGCAGGCCTTCTTCGACGCACGCAAGTGCTATCTGGCTCATCAGCGCGATGTTAGTGAACATCTGTGGCCGTGGTTTGAATGCAGCGTGACGAAGCTTACGTTTTTTGCCGATATTTCTTAGGTGAGCAGCCGTCATAACCGGCCCGATGATTCTTGGGATCGTATCGCGGCGCGCTTGGACGAGGCGCTGAACGAGTCGCGCGAAATTAGCCAGTCGCGACCCGCTCCCGGAACTCGTGGCGTTGAAAAATTGTTAGATTTGCTTGCCGAAGCTCGGCGCGACGTTGACGCGCGCGAGCTCGAGGCAAATGTGACTGCCGCGCGCGCGCAACGGCTGGAGACGGAGCTCGAACTGCAGCGCAGGCGGGCTGACATACTGGTTCGCGTCGGCAAAGCGATCAATGCGATGCACCAGGTCCCGGCGCTGCTCCAGCTGGTCATTGATCTAGCGGTGGACGCAACCGGAGCGGAACGCGGACTGGTCAGGGTGCCGGATCCGTCCGGCGGTGCAAAGGATTACAGCGCAACCGCAAATCTGGACGCCGCGATCCTCAACAAACCCGAGTTTGCCGTCAGCCGTTCTGTGGTGGAGCGCGTGTTTCGCCAAGGCCAGGCGTTGGTGACCACCGACTCGCGCAGCGAAATGGGCGAAGCGTCTTCCGGCGTGCACCCCATTCATATCCGCTCGATCATCTGCGTGCCGATCCGGGGCAAGGAAGGCGTCATCGGGGCCATCTACGTCGATTCGCGCGTCAATGCAGACTCTCTGTTGAGCCACGATCCGGAGTTGCTCGCCACGATCGCCGATCAGGCGGCAGTGGCGATCGACAATGCCCGTCTCTATGAAGATTTGAGCCGCAGCTTCCGCGAGCTCTCCGCGGTCAAGACGCAAAATGACAACGTGCTGGAATCGATCGCGTCGGGCGTAATGGTTTTCAACGACCAATACGTCATCACGCAATTCAATCGAGCGGCCGAGATAACGTTCGGCCTGTCTGCCTCCACCGTCGTCGGGCGCAACGCGCGCATTCTTAACACCTGGTTACCAGGCTTTACGTCCTTACTCGAGCAGCACCGCGCTGATCCCAGCGCTCGGATGCAAGTCGAAGTACCGGGTAACCACTTTGTGCGCGGCCCATTTCTCTTGCAGATCACCTTCTTTCCGTTAGTCGGTTCATCCACGGCGAGCAGCGTCGGCAGCACCGCGGCGGTCATCAACGACCTCACCGAAAGCCGGGCGCTCGAAGCCGAAAACCAGGCACAACAGGAAAAAAGCTTGCGCATCGCTCGTTCGTTCGAACGCTATCTCGCTCCGCACGTGGTCAGCAACTTAATGAAGGATCCCGATGCGGTGGCGCTCGGCGGAACGAGGCAAACAGCGACGATGCTTTTCGCCGATGTCCGAGGATTCACAGAATTATCGGAGCGTTTGCTGCCGGAAGAAGTCGTCGAAGTGCTGAACCGATATCTGGGCGCGTTGGTAAATGTCGTCTTCGCCAACGGCGGTTTGCTCGATAAGTTTTATGGTGACGGCGTTATGGCGGTGTTCGGTGCGCCACGCGCTTCCGATGAAGACGCGATCCATGCGGCGCTGACGGCGGTCCAGATCCTCGAGCAGATGCAGCAGCTCAATGCAAATCCCGGCGTCGCCGGTCCGCTGTCCATCAGCGTCGGGCTTGCAACGGGAGACGTGGTCGCCGGCCACATCGGTTCCGAGCGCCGGCTCGAGTACACCGTGATCGGCGACGCGGTCAATTTGGCCTCGCGTCTGCAAGCGATAGCGCAACCGAACCAGATCTTATGCGACGAGCGAACGTATGAACGAATTAAGGGACGGCTATCAGCAACCCGTCGAATGGCGCGCATCAAAGGCAAAGCGGGCCTCACGCCGGTGTATGCCATTGTGGGATAGACGGGGCTGAACGTGGCTGAACAAATCGCCGACGCCTCGCGCACGCCGCCGCCGCAGGCGGTCGGGCCTCTCGATGACACCAGGCGCAACACTGCAGCCAACCTGGTGGGTGCCGCTTTGGGTCTGCTCGGCTGCAATGCGGCCGAAGTATACGTGTTTGACGAGCAGGCTCAGGTCTATGTGAGCTTGGCATGCGCCAATGATGGCGACCCGTTGCCCCCAGGCTCTCCATTGCCCGCCGATGACGTGGACGCGTTCTTCACCGAGCGCTCCGACGTCGTGGCGGTTGACGACTCTAAGTCTTTGCCTGCGCCTTTCAACGCGATCGCTGACCGGCTGTACGCAGCTTCGCTCCTGGTTCTGCGCCTGAGTCTAGAACGGCGGCCGCTCGGCCTGGCCGTGTGTGGCTACCGCATGCAGCATCCTCTTTCGGCGGCGGGAACATTTACGCCGGCGTCATTCGCACGCGTCGCAGCTACGGCGCTCGATCTGGCGCGCCGCACCGAAAATGCGCTCGATAGGGCCGATCGTCTGGCGGCGCTGCTGGATAGCGCCTCGCGCTTCGCAGGCGAACTCGATCTGGAAGAGCTCTTCACGGCCATTCACGAGGAAGTCGCGCGGCACATGGATGCGCCCTCTTTCTTCGTCGCGCTGCAAAGCGGAGATGGCGGCGAACTGCGCACCGAATACGCGATTGAAATGGGCACGCGGCTGCACGTCGACGCGCTCCCCGCGAAAGACGGCCTAGCGTACCGCGTATTCACGAACGGGCAGCCGGTACTGATCGAATCGGCGACGCAAATACCGGGGAGCGACTCGATCCAAACGGCAAATAGCGGAACGGTGCTCATCGTGCCCATGCGGTTGGGCGAACGCATAATCGGTGTGATGTCGGCTCAGTCGAAATTAACCGAGGCGTACGGTCAGCACCACATCGAATTTCTTCTAGAGGTCGCCGAGCAAGCAGCCACAGCGATACAAAACGCCGGCGTGTTGCGCGAGGAGCGCCGCCGCATGGCTGAGCTGACCATGCTGCATCGCGTAGCGGTCCTCACCAGTTCCGAAGCGCAACTGGATCGCATCATGGGTGCGGTCGTTGTGGAAGCGGCTTCGATCTTTCATGCAGATGGCGCGTCGATCGCGCTGCAAAACGAGCGCGGCGACTTCGAGTTAGCCGCGACCTTCGGGCTGTCCGAGCAATTCCGCAAGCAACGGATTTTACCGGGGCAGCTCCTGCGTGAGATCTATGGTGACCCGCCTAGAGAGCGCTTTATCGGTCCCGAGCAGATCGCTATGATCGGTCAGCCCGAGCTTGTAGCGGCTGAGGGCATCCGCAATGTCTTCTACATCCCGCTCACCTACCGCGGGGAGCTGGTCGGCAGCTTAGCCCTGCATGGGCGGCACAGCATCGTTCGCCTATCGAGTACCGAAGCGGGATTGGCCCAAGTATTCGCCGATCAAGTCGCGGCCGCTATGTACCGGGCGCGCGATTCGCAGACGCTGGCGGAGCGTATCGAAGACTACGACTTGTTGGCTCGAGTGGGGCGCGCTCTGGTCTCCTCTCTCGAGGTCCGCTACGATCAAGTTCTTAGCCTGTTGCGAGATCAACTCGGTTACACGCATCTCGCCATATTTTCCGTGGAAGAAGAGCCGGCGCAGTTGCGGCTTGAGGCGAGCGCCGGTTATGCGGGCGCTGCGGCTAGGCTGGAGTCAAGACAGAGCGCGGGCCTGGTGGGAGTTGTTGCGGCACGCGGCGAGATGATCTATGTGCCCGATGTGCGTCTCGATCCACGGTATGTCGAGGCGGCACCCGCGGTTCGATCGCTTATCGCCTACCCGCTCAAGCTCGAGGACAACGTCCTCGGCGTACTCAGCGTGGAAAGCGCGAAGCTCGATGGTTTTACCGGCCGCGACCGCCGGCTGCTGGCAGCCATCGCCGACGAAGTTGCCATTGCAGTTTCCAATGCGCGCCAGTATGCGACCGCGACCGAACGGCTTAAATCACTCGAACTTGCCACGAGCAACGCCGAGGAGCACGCGCGCTTCCTCGAACGCCGGCAAGAGGAGTTGCAGCTCGTCGGCGAGGTCGGGACGGCGGTGAGCTCGACGCTCAACCTCAACCGCATGCTTTCGACGGTCGCCGAGAAGATCGCGAACGGCATGCATGCCGAGCGCTGCATCATCAGCATGTATAATGAAGACCGAACCGAGAGCGAAGTCGCCGCGGATTTTTGGAAAGACGCGCGTGGCGCGACGGTGGTGGGTGCGCGCTTCACCGTGCCGCGCGGTTCCAATCTTTTACGGCTGCTTATGCAACGCCGTTCGCTTGCAACCGAAGATGCACAGGCCGACGATCGCTTCGATGGCAGCCGGCAAGAGTTTTTGGAGCAGCAATTGCGTGGCTGCGCCGTGGCTGCCATTCGGGCTGAAGGTCAGATGATCGGGAACATCGTGGTGGGGTCGACGACCGAGGCGCGAAAATTTAGCAAAGAGCAACTCGGCGTTTTGGAGACCATAGCGACGCAGTTGGCGTTAGGGGTGCGCAACGCGCGGCTGTACGGGCGGGCGCGCGAACGGGCGAATGAAGATTCGCTCACCGGCCTCTTCAATCACCGCTACCTGCACGGCCGCTTGGAACAAGAGTTGATGCGTGCGCAGCGCGCGAACCAACCGCTCGCGATCGTTCTCTTCGACCTCAACAACTTCAAAGCGTTCAACGACAACTATGGCCATCAAGCCGGTGATGAAGTGCTGCGCTTCATGGCTACCATGCTGACGCAGAGCTTGCGGGGCACGGATATCGCAGGCCGTTATGGCGGCGACGAGTTCTTGGTGATCTTGCCCCAGTCCGACGAGCAAGGTGCACGCCTGTTGTTGGACCGTGTGCGCCAGAAGATCGAAAAACAAGCCGAAGCCGGCTTTTTACCCATCCCCATCGAGCTGTCTGCCGGCATCGCGGTTTATCCGCGTGATGGTGAGAACAAACGCGACTTGGTCGCTCGCGCCGACGCGGCGATGTACGCGGACAAACGCCGGCCGTCCTAAATTAGCGTTTGCTGAACTGGAAACGTTTGCGGGCGCGCTTGCGGCCGTACTTCTTGGATTCTTTTTCGCGTGGATCGCGCGTCAAAAAGCCCGCCTTGCGCAGCACCGGGCGCAGGCTCTCGTCCATCCGCACGAGTGCTCGCGCGATGCCATGGCGTATTGCGCCTGCCTGACCTGAGAGACCGCCGCCGTGCGCGGTTATGGTGACGTTAAACCGTGCTGTGCTGTTGGTCAGTTCGAGCGGCTGACGCACGACTTGCAGCAGTGACGCACGGCCAAGATATGCTTCTACAGGGCGGCCATTGATTTTTATTTGCCCGTCACCGAGCATCATGCGCACGCGAGTCACGGCACGCTTGCGCCGGCCGGTGGCAGCGAAATTCGGACCTTGTTCTGGGCTCATACTATTCCTTGCAAAACTTTAGGCTTTTGCGCTTCGTGCCCGTGCGCGCTGTCTGCGAAGACGCGCAAACGTTTCATACGCGGAGCGCGCAGGTGGTTGGTGGGCAGCATGCCGCGGATGGCAAATTCTACGAGGCTGGTCGGATCGGCTGCGTGCACTTCAGAAGCGGTACGGCGACGCAAACCGCCGGGAAATTGCGAGTGACGGATATATTCTTTTTTTGACCACTTCTTGCCGGTCAAATGGACCTTGGCAGCGTTGATCACGACGACGAAATCGCCGCTGTCCGCATGCGGCGTATAGCTGGGTTTATGTTTGCCGATAAGCACGCTGGCGACGCGGGTAGCGAGGCGACCGAGCGTTTTACCATCAGCGTCGACGACGTACCATTCGCGCTTCACGTCGTTCTTCGCGGTTAGAGTGGTTGTCATACCGTACCTTGATTATTTAAGAGTAAAGAAAAGCTTAAGGCGCCATGAAGGCGCTCAACCTTAAGAATCTTACCTGAGTGACCCTGGCCAGTCAAGCGCCGCTGCCGCCTTTCCACCGTCCCGGACCCGCTAAATGGGCTCGGCATAGAGTACGTGGGTAAGGTACAGTCCGTGCGCGGGGGCGGTAAAGCCTGCCCGCGCTCGTTTGCCGGATTTCAAAAGCTCCGCCAGCTCGTGCGGCACTCGCTTACCACGCGCTACCTCGACGAGGGTCCCAACCGCGATCCGCACCATGCGATGCAAGAATGAGTCGGCCGTCATCTCGATGTGCACCCGGTCGCCTTCCTTTTCTATTTCCAGCCGGGTGATCGTCCGTACGGTTCTTTGATTTTCACGCTCGCCGTCGCACAGCGCCGCGAAATCATGCGTCCCTAACAGCGATTGGGCAGCCACGCGCATGGCGGTGAGATCGAGCTCCGCGCTGACGTGAAAAACACGGTGCCGCTCTAAGGGCGACGGCGCGGACCGGTTGAGGATGCAATAGCGATAGGTGCGCGCGAGCGCGTCAAAACGAGCAGAAAAGCCTTCCGGACGCTCGACGGCTTTCAGGACGGCGACGTGACGTTCTCGCAAAAGCGCACTCGCTGCGACCGGCAGACGCCTCAGTGGAAATTCGCTCGCCGTTGTGAAGCTGACTACTTGTCCGGTAGCATGCACCCCCGCGTCCGTCCTGCCGGCCGCGACCAGCCTCACGGGATGCCCGCAGAGCGTTTCCAACGCCGTCTCCAACTCAGCGGCGACCGACGGTGCCGAACTCTGGCGCTGGAATCCGCAGTAGTTCGTGCCGTCGTATTCGACGACGAGGGCTATTGTGCGCACGCGCCTGACCGGTACTCATGAGGGGTGCGTGCCACAAAAAGTAGGGACTCAGGCTGCGGAAAAATGCGTGGTACCACGGGCTCGCCGCGACCCCCAGGTAGGCTATCCTTGCAGCGTGAGGTGCGAGTGCAGCGCCTCCGAGTCGAAAGCGACGAACCAGTGCTCGGCATGAACAGAGTCATTCGTTATACGTCAGAAAACACCGGTCATTTCGGGAACTGGGGTCCGAAAAAACGCGGCGCTTCGCGCTATTCCGGCTTTTGCAGCGGAAAAAGCAACACGTCGCGCAGCGACTCTTGATTGCTCAGAAACATGATGACGCGATCGATGCCGATGCCGATCCCGCCGGTCGGCGGCATTCCGTATTCGAGCGCCTGGACGAAATCCCAATCCGGCTCCGGCGCCTCGGCGTCACCCGCCGCGCGTGAACGCGCCTGGCCTAAGAAGCGCTGGCGTTGATCGTCCGGATCGTTGAGCTCGGAAAAGGCGTTGGCAAATTCCATGTTGGCGACGAAGAGCTCGAAGCGTTCGACCAACTGCTCATCCTGCGGATTTTTCTTAGCAAGCGGTGACAGCAAGAGTGGAAAATCCGTGAGGAAAATCGGATTGATCAGATGCGGCTCAACGGTTGCCTCGAACAGCTTGTCCACGACGTGGGCGTGGCTGCTGTGCGGACCGAGCGCGATCGCCATGCGCGAAGCGGCGCTGCGGGCGCGCTCTTCGACAAGAATGTCATCGCGTTCCAGGCGTCCATAACGCTGCATCGCCTCGAGATAAGGCATGCGCGCAAATGGCCGTTGCAGCGAGATGATATTGCCGCCGAACTCGTGCTTGTCGCCAACGGAAGCGGCCTCCGCAGCGGCAGCGATGATCCCTTCGCAGAGTTGCATGATGCCGTTGACGTCAGTGTAGGCCTCGTACAGCTCCAGCATCGTGAACTCGGGGTTGTGCGTGCGGTCGATGCCTTCGTTGCGAAAAATGCGGCCTATTTCATAGACTTTTTCCATGCCGCCGACGATGCAACGTTTTAGGTTGAGCTCGGTGGCGATGCGCAACTGCAACGGTATGTCCAGCGCGTGCGAATGGGTGAGAAAGGGGCGCGCGTGCGCGCCGCCCGCAACGGTCAAGAGGGTGGGCGTTTCCACTTCGACGTAGCCGCGATCGTCCAGGTAGCGCCGGATGCCAGCGATGATCCGGCTGCGTAACAGCAGCGTGTCGAGCACGGGCCTATTCACCATCATGTCGACGTAACGGCGTCGATAGCGCATCTCGGGGTCGGTCAGCCCGTGCCATTTTTCGGGCAACGGCCGCAGCGCTTTGCTGAGGACGCGCAAACTCTGAACCGCGATGGTGAGCTCGCCCGTTTTCGTGCGGAAGGGCTCGCCTGATACCCCCACCACATCGCCGCGGTCGAGCAAATCGACTATAGCAAAGTCTGCACCCAGCGTTTCAGCGCGCAGATACAACTGGATGCGCCCCGATTCGTCGGCTAGGTCTGCGAAAACAATTTTCTTGCCCATGCGCCGCAGCGGCTGCAACCGGCCGGCGATCCGAACGCTGACGGACTCGTGCTCGCCCGTTTTCAGTTGGTCGAACTCGGCGCGGACCGCGCTGATCGCGTGGCTTCGGTCAAACGTCGTGACTTTGAACGGGTCTAGGCCCGCTTCACGCAGTGCGGCGAGCTTGGCACGCCGCGACCGAATGAGCTCAGCCTCTGTCGCGCCGGTTTCCTCGGCGGAGTTCGCTTTCTCGGTGCCTGAGTTTACTTTCTCGATTTTGGTCCGCTCTTACGATTGGCACGAATGCCGACAACTTTTAGCTGGATGTCTCCGTTGGGTGCTGAGGCGGTTACGGTTTGGCCGGGTTTTGCGCCCACCAAGCAGCGGCCGATCGGGGACTCATTCGAGATTTTCGCATTCATCGGGTCGCTCTCGGCGCTTCCGACGATGGTATATTCTGCTTCGCTGTTTGTCGCCAGGTTGCGCACTTTGACGGTACTGCCAAGGTGGACCTCGTCCGCGCCGCCCTCACCCTCGTGAATGATCTTGGCATTGCGGATCATCGCCTCGAGCTTCATGATGCGGCCTTCGATGAAGGCTTGCTCTTGTTTGGCGTCTTCGTACTCGGCGTTTTCGGAGATATCGCCGAACTCTTTAGCCTGCCGGATGCGGTCGTTGACTTCTTTGCGGTGTACGGTCTTGAGTTCTTCCAGCTCGCCCTCGAGCTTACGCAAGCCCTCTTCAGTTACAACAGTCTCTTTTTCGGTCATCCACGTCTCCCTTATATTGTGTGAAAGCTCTTATGCCTTGGCGGTGACGCCCAGCTCCTGGACATGCGGTTTGAAGTCCAGGCGATCGAGCAGGGCGCGGTAGTCGGACTCGCCGACGTCTTCCCAACGCTTACCTAGTATGGCCAACAGCGCAGCTTCCATGACGTTGGTGCCAAACGAGCGGCCTTCCAAGCTGGGCGTGCTCGTCACTAACCGGACGACGCCTCGCTGCTGCAGTTCGGCGACGTTCTGCTGCGTCACCGTATTGGTGATGATCGTCTTGCCCTTGAGATCGTCCGGCATGTTCTGCCGGATGAAGTGGAAGTCTCCCGCGATCACGGTTGCTTCATGATAGTAATGCGGAAACTTCGGTTCCGGCGCGCGCTCCTGCTTCTTGCCTGTCGGATAGAAGAACTGGAACGGCAGCTTGCAGGCATCAGGCAAGTATTTCTCAGCCAAGGTCTCAAACTCAGCCAGCGACTTCACCGGTTTGTCGATGCCGAGCGCAAAAATAAAGTCGCCGAAGGTGACGTCTGCGCCCGCGCTCACGAGCGCTTGGGCCATGCCGAAACGATCCAGCGCACTGACCATCAAAACCGTTAACCCCTTGAAATCTACGATTTCCTCGCGCTGCAAGAAGTTTATCGTCTCGCGCTCCAGCGTGTTTTTCAGGCCGCTGCCGTCCACGACCGGGGTCTGCTTGACCGTTTCAAGCATGCGCAGTCCATCGCGCAGCGCATAACGCTTGGTACCTGCGTACAAGTACACATCGATGCCGCCCAAACCGATGGCATCGACTTTACCATCCAGCTCGCGCAGCTTTGCGATCGCTTTGTCCAGCGACCCGTCGAAACCGATTCGTTGAATGTCCAGTTCTTCGCCGAGCCAGCGGACCAAAACCCGGTGATCGCGCGTTGACGACCCCAGGCTGACCGAGACGACCTTCTTCATGACAGCGCGACGCCCGCAGGTCGCGGCGTTAGCGCGGCCTGGCGCTCTCGCGCACGCTCCCGGGTCCGTGCAACCTGTTCGGGCGTGATAGCCTTATCGAATGCGCGCATCCCCGCGAGTTGGAAGCCATGCTTTTCGGCCAATCGTTCGATTTCCAAAACTTTGTCTAGGTTGACGCCGCGCCCAAGCGAGTAATTCACCATCCGGTTTTCGAGAGTGAGGATCATCGTTTCGGCCATGCACGCGAGCGAGGTTTGCTCGGGCAACCCAAAGTCGAAGTTGAAATTCACGTGGCCCGGAATCTTGATGTTACCACCTTCGGTGACCAGCACGTCATCGCGCTCAGTCGCGACGCGCCGCGAGACGTCGTGCGGCAAAGAGACTTCGCACACCACCGCGCCGGGTCGCAGGTCTTCCGGTTCGACGATGCTCGAGGTGGACGCGGTCGCGGTGAGGACTAGATCCGCGTGTCTTACCGCATCGCTAATGTCGGTTGTCCAAGACAGATCCGCGTTCACGTGCGGCTGCATCGCATGAGCCAAATTCTTCAGCCGCGTTGCATTGCGCGCTGCCAGGGTAACACGGGCCACGGTGTTACCGAGAATCTGCGAGCAAGCCGAGCCGATGCTGCCGGTTGCGCCGACGACGACAGCGCTGGCGGACGGCAAGTCTATATCCATCTCGCGCGCGCCGCGAAAGAGGCTTTGCATCGCGGCAGCGATCGTGTAGGAGTTGCCCGTGGTGACTGCGACCGGCGAATTTTCGGCAACCGTGATGCCGCCGTCGCCGACGACCGCCGTGAACCCGCCGAGTCCCACGATGCCGCATCCCAATTCGCCCGCGATTTGCGTACCCCTGATGATGCGCGCCATGACGTCGGCGCGCGGGAGATCCAAAAATTGTTCGGGCAACAGGGGAACCGCTATGAAGTGACCGCTGATCTCCTCACCGGTGCGGCTGCGCACGCCCACGACGTCAGAGACCCTGTAGGCGGGCATCCATTCCAGAATTTTCTTGATGAGGGGTTGCCCTTTGCCGACGGCCTTAGGCTCGTAGCGCAGGACGTCATCCCATGACAGCGGGTGGATCAGGAAGCCAAACTTACGCACCGACACCTCGGAGGCCATAGAGTCCGGGAATTGATGAACTTCGCAAGCGCTCGATTACTGTCCTGGCCGATCGGCCACGTTTCACGAGCGCGACTCGCAGCGAGTCTTCAACGCCTGCAGCATCATCAACGAATTTTCTTCGACTTTCTTACGCAAGATCGGGCCGATGAGCTCAGCGAGCGTGGGCACGCCGAAGTCGTAATCCACCGTGAGCACCACGTTGGTGATCCCGTCTCGCTCTTCAAATTTCCAAGCGCCTTCGAACTTGTCCAAGTCGCCCTCGATCAAACGGTAATCGATTCGGGTATTGACGTCGTCGAAAACGTCGACTTCAGTCCACTCGATCGGCGCTTCTTCCACCAGCGTTTTCCAGCGCGTAACGGTCTGGTTGCCATCGCGCTTGAGGATCTTCACGTATTCAACGTCCGGCATGAATTCCGAATAGCGCTCCATATCTTTGGCCATCTCGTAGATCTGGCGGCGCGGAGCTGCGATATCGATGGATGTTTCTACGAACGGCATGAACGCTCAAACACCCGACAGCGCGCCGAGTTTTTCCCGCGCACGGCTGACGCCTTTTGCGAAGATCTCCAACGCCTCATCGATCTCCGCTTTCGAGACGATCAGCGGCGGCTCGAGTCGGATGACTCGCTGTTGGTTTAAGGTATATGCGGCGGTCAGACCAAGTCTCAAACATTCGGGGATGATAACCCCGCCGTACCCTTCGTTTTGCAACTCGACACCCACCACCAAGCCGCGGCCGCGTACGTCGGCGATGACCTCCGGGAATTGCTTCTGCAGGTCGCGCGCTCGCTGCAGCATGTAGGCGCCCTGCTCGCGCGAGCGCTCGGCGAGCTTGTCGTCGATCAGCACTTCCAGCGCCGCTAAACCCGCAGTGCAGGCGAGTGGATTTCCACCGAATGTCGAGGTATGCAACAGCGGCGAGTCCCCGAACGCGCGCATCCAAACATCGGACTTCGAGATGGTCGCGCCGATCGGAATGACGCCGCCTGATAAACCCTTGGCGACCGTCAAGATATCGGGAACGACTGCTTCATAGTCCACGCCCCACAGGTAACCGGTCCGTCCTAAACCCGTTTGCACTTCGTCGGCGATGAGCAGCGCGCCGAAACGAGTGCACAGCTCGCGCACGCCGCGCAGATAGCCGTCCGGAGGAATGATCACGCCGCCTTCACATTGCACGGGCTCGACGATGAACGCCGCCGCTTCGGGCAAAGCACGCTCGAGTGCGTCGAGGTCGCCGAATGGCACGTGAAAGAATTCCGGCACCAGCGGCATGAACGATTGACGGAAGATATCGCGGCCGGTCGCGGTCAAGCTTCCCATGGTCTTGCCGTGATAGCCGTTAAACGTGGAAACGATGTGCGTGCGCTTGGTGGACAAGCGCGCAAGCTTCAGCGCGGCTTCCACCGCTTCGGTACCACTGTTGGAGAAAAAGCTGATCTTGAGGTCGCCCGGCGCGAGGTCCGACAAAGCTTTGGCAAGCGCTGCGGTCTTCGCATTGAACAGAACGCGTGAGGAGAGCGCCATTCGTTCGAGCTGCTCGCGAACCGCCGCCACGACTTTCGGGTGTAGATAGCCAAGCGTGAAGACGCCGTAGCCGCCGCAAAAATCCAAGTACGACTTACCGGTGTGGTCGAATACGCGGCACCCGTGTCCTTCGATCTCCACACCGGCGCCCGCCAGCTTCATAAAGCGCGCTAGCGGCGGGTTAATGAATTCCTTGTAGGCGGCGTAGACGTCGTCAAAGAGCGCGGTCTGCTCTTCGTGGCGAGAATCCGGCATGTAAACTGCGTTCGGCGGGTTGACACAACCCTACCTTTCCTCTCCGTCCGCAACCAGCTACGAAAGGCGGAGCCCATCACCACGCGCAACGCTAATAGCGTGGAAGTCGCGAACTCGGCGAGGCCATATGGCGCTCCATCCTTCGCTATCTCCGATGGTTTGTCGATCGCGTACGTGCAAGCGGGCAGCGGGGCGCCACTGATTTTCTTGCACGGTGTCGGCTCGACCAAAGAGATATGGCACAAGCAGTTCGGGCCGCTGTCAACGGCCTTCCACTGCATCGCGTTTGACTATCGCGGTTACGGTGAATCGCAACTGCCGCCACCCGAGGCCTTGCGCGAGGATACCTGCGTGGCCGAGTCGATTTCACGCACGGCGTTCGCGCGCGATTGTTTTGCGGTCATGGACGCCTGTGGCGTGGACTCGGCTCATCTGTGCGGATGCTCGTTGGGCGGTGTGGTCGAGTTGGAGTGCTATTCGCAAGCATCCCAGCGCGTGCGCTCGCTCACGCTGGTGGATAGCTTCGCCTGGTATCCCCACGGCTTAGAAACGATCGAGGAACGAATCCGTACGCTCATCGAGCTTGGGATGGAGAACTTCGCGCGGACGCGCTGCCGCGGCGTGCTCGGCCCGCATGCACCGTTGCCCAGCGTGGAACACGTGCGTCAGCAGATGGCGTCCATTCCGCTCGCGGTATATGCGGCCGCGACCAGGGCTACCTGGACGGGTGACTATCGCGATCTGCTTCCGAGAATATCTAAGCCGACGCTGGTCATGTGGGGTGAATGCGACACGGTCATAGCACCGCGCGAATTGAGCGAGGAGCTCGTGGCCAACATTCCGACTGCCGAACCGTTGGTAGTCGTGCCGGATGCCGGACACCTACCCAACCTTGATAACCCAGAATTTTTTAATGCTGCCTTGAGTGCGTTTCTCAAGCGCCACGATTCGGGCGGGGGTGAACCCCAGCCCCTACATTAGAGAATTGCTACGAAAGCTTGTTGCCGCAATTCGCGCAGAACTTGGCACCGGCCGGATTGCTTTGATGGCAGCTTGGGCATTCGACGGTGGTGGCCGTCGCTTTGCCGCACTCCGGACAGAATTTGGAACCAGCCGGTATTGACGCGTGGCAGTTGGGGCACGCCATCGTCGTAGCCGGCGTGGCCATAGAAGCTGCGCCTGAAGCGGGGGACGCGTTCGGCGCGTTGTTGGCGCTCTGCGCTGCCTGCTGCATCGCTTGATTGATCATGCCGGGTATCGCAAATCCTAAGCCTGCACCCATGCCGAGGCCCGCAGCCGCACCGGCTGCACCGCCCTGGTTTTGTGCGGCGTCTTCGAGCGAACGCGCCGCTTTGAACTGCATGTACTGGCCCATGTTGCCGACGACGCCCATGCCGGTGCGCTCGTCGATCACTTTTTGGACATCGTCCGGTGGAGTGATCGCATTGATCAAGAAGTCAACCAGCTCGACGCCGTACTGCCCGAAGTCGTCTTTCACGCGTGCCTTCGCCGCTGCGTCCAGGGAGTCGTAATATTTGGGCAGATCGAGAATGCTCTTGACGGTCTCGCCCAGCAGATTATTGAGACGCGAGACGATGATGTTGCGGAAAAAGTCTTGCAGCGCATCGGACGTATAGACGTTCTGCGTGCCGACGATCTTGTTCACGAACAGCTGAGCGTCATTGACGCGAATGCTGAAGATACCATACGCACGCAGCCGCACCATCGAGAACTCGGCGTCGCGGAACAGGATCGGTTCGGCGGTGCCCCAATGCATGTTGGTGAAGACTTTGAGGTTGACGAAGTAAACTTCAGATTGAAAGGGCGACGTGCCGCCGAACGGGATTGAGACCAAGCCCGTCAGCAACGGCAAGTTTTGCGTGGACAGCGTATAGCGACCGGGGCCGAATGTGTCGAGCGCCTTGCCGTCGCGGAAGAAAACGGCGGCCTGACTCTCCTGCACGATGAGCTGGCTGCCCCATTTGATGTCGGTTGATCCAGCTTCGGGCCAACGGTGCACGATCTGCTGCCCGGTATTGTCGAAGAACTCGATGACGGAGAGCCCTAAGGCCATGGCTTTTTCGCAACCTCAATCCAGCGCGGTTAGAATGCGGTTATGGATACTATGGTGGTCGGCAAGAGTTTCACCCGTATCCATCTTTGTCCCGCTCCATTCGTGCGTCATCTAACAGGCATCTAAGGCAACACTCCTGCGGCGACCGATGTACACAATACTATGTACTTCAACCCCATTTTCGGAACGCAGATAGCCGCTACGTCCAACGCCCGGCCCAGCCGTCGCCGCGTTCTTGGCATGCTGTTCTTAGCGATTTGCATGCTCGCCTCATCCGAACTGCTGTTGCTCGTCTTGTTAGCGCGGCCGTATCACGCGATCAAAGCACGCGCCGAACTTTTTCAAGCGGCTCCCAACTGTGCTTCGGTTGCCGCGACGCAAGCGCAGGCAGGACCGTGCAGCATCGAATGGGGGAATGTGGCGCTCCGCTATTTCGGCTCATCTAATTCGCGCAATAATGCGCGATCGACATACCGCTACTATTTGCGCGTGCGTGGCGGCTACGGCGACATGCACGTCGTTGAACTCAAAGATGCCAGCGTATGGTGGAGAACCAGCAATGGCACTGCGTTGAAGTTGCAGCGCTTCGGCGACCTCGTCACTGCCGTTGCTTTGCCGTCGGGCGAATCATCCATAACTTCGCAAAATCCGCAATGGCAACTCGCCAATGACGAGCGCGGGCTGCGCGTACTGTCGACCGTTGAAATCGTCTTGCTTGCGCTCGCGGGCCTTAGCGGTGCCGCATGGCGCATGCTGCCCGAGTCGTGAAGCTAGGGCGTCGGCAGCCCGTCGAAAAGATGCTTGCGCGCCTCGAAGCGGCGATCGAACTCGCTCGTGAGCGCATCGAGCTTTGCGAGCGCAGCGCGTAAACCGTTGGGATCGGTTGATTGTTGTTCCACTTGACTGACGGCGTCATCAAAAACGACAAGCTCCGACATCACTCCGGCGTCATATTGATATAACCGTATGAGCTCGGGCTCGCCCAGCTGTACGCGATCGAACACTGCAGCATAACCGTAATCCGCAAAACGCATCCGGTCGATCAAACGCTCGAGCTTGCGGCCGCTTTGATCGATCAGAGCCAAGCCATCTAGATTTCCGGCGCGCGAAAGCGAGTCGACCACGCCGTCGAGCCTGCTCTTGACTTTGGTCAGCCGCTCACCGATGACCGCACGGAGCTGCTTGTCGGCTATCCGGCGATCTTCGGCCGCTTTGTAACCTGCAAATCCCGGAACTAAGCTTGCCACGTCCGCCAGCGCTTCCCCGATGCTCTGGGCATGCATGAAGTCGGGATGTCCGGTCGCAGTAGCCGTCGCGTTCGGCTTGCCAGCCGCGGAGGGCTGAGGCGAAGGCGCAGGCGTTGCACCCGGTGACGCAGTCGCGGGCACTTGGCCGCCGTTGCTCTCGCTTGTATCCATCTTTGTTTGTCCTCGCTCCTTAGGCTGCCGCTCGGGCGCGCCGCTCACCCATAATACCACGCCCTGGCGGATATGTTGCAAGGCTGTTTGTGACCAATAGTCACATCGCGGCCGCCAGGGGATCGTTTGCCGGCTCGTCGGCCGGCGGGCGCTGCCGCGCCTCGGCCAAAATCATACGAACCGCCTCGGGATCGGCTTCGTGATTGATGCGTTCGCGCAGCGTACCGGCGCCTTCGATGCCTTTGACATACCAACCCAAGTGCTTGCGCATTTGCAGCACGCCTGATTTTTCTCCGTAGCGCTCGAGCATCGCATTGAAATGCACAAGCGCAAAATCGATTCGTTCGCTCACGGCAGGACGCTCCGGTGGAGGGTCGCCTCGCAATGCCGCGGCTATGTCGCGAATCAACCACGGGTTGCCGAGCGACGCACGACCGACCATGATAGCGTCAACACCTGTCTCCCGCAGGCGCCGCAACGCTTCTGCCGGAGTGCGAATATCGCCGTTGCCTATCACCGGCACGCTCACTGCTTCTTTCATCCTCGCTATGTGCGACCAATCCGCCTCGCCTTTATAAAATTGTTTTCCATAGCGGCCATGCAGCGTGAAGGCGTCGATGCCGGCGGCTTCGGCGCGCTGGGCGATTTCGATATAGGGAAACGTGCTCGCGTCCCAACCCAGCCGCATCTTGACAGTTACCGGAACGCGCTGCACCGCTTTGCGCACCGCGGCGCAAATCGCAACAGCAAGATCCGGGTCGCGCAAAATAGCCGCGCCGTCTCCGCCTTTGACGATCTTGGGAGCCGGGCAGCCGAAGTTGATGTCAACGATGTCCGCCCCGCACTCTTCCACGAAGGCTGCGGCGCGGGCCATCACGTCCGGGTCGCTGCCATGCAGCTGCACCGCGGTCGGCCGCTCGTCAGCGTACACGTCGATCATCTCGAGAGTTCGCGCGTTCATGCGCACGAGCGACTGCGCCGAGACGAACTCGCTGACTGTGAGGCCCAATCCGAACGGCTTGAACAACTTGCGGAATAGCGCATTGGTCACACCGGCCATGGGTGCCAGGGCGAATGGCGGAAATATGGAAAGTGCGCCAATGCGCAACGGCTGCGCTGAGTACATGATCTTCGTGAATGGTTCGGGTCGCTTCGCACGTACGCCTGGACGGCTAAAGGAATCGGAATGGATAAGCTTGCGCTAGCTGCGGTGGAAATACCGTCGTCCCTCACGCGTGACGTGATCGCGCTGCGGCGGGATTTTCACGCGCATCCCGAGCTTGGCTACGAAGAACTGCGCACGGCGAAAATCGTAGCGGAGCGTTTGCGCGACTTAGGCTATGACGTACGATCCCAGATTGGAAAAACTGGTGTCGTAGGCATCCTGCGGACGGAGCGGCCAGGAAAAACGGTCTTGCTGCGCGCTGACATGGACGCATTGCCGCTGAGCGAGCACAGCGGGGTGCCGTTCGCATCTTTGCATCCGGGTAAGATGCACGCCTGCGGTCATGATGGGCACGTCGCGATCCTCCTCGGAGCGGCCGAATTGATCATGCAGAAGCGCGAGGCCGTCTGCGGCACGATCGTGCTCTGCTTCCAGCCTGCTGAGGAAGGGCTCGCAGGCGCCAAAGCGATGATCGAGGATGGGCTGCTCGAGAATCCGCGAGTCGATCTCGTCTATGGGCTTCACCTCTGGAACTTGTTGGAGAGCGGCACGGTCGCCACCAAAGCCGGCCCGATGATGGCGTCGAGCGACACCATCGAGGTGACCGTCAAAGGCAGCGGCGGCCACGGTTCTGCTCCGCACCAGACGGTGGATCCGATCGTGGCGGCAGCACACTTCGTCACGAGCCTGCAGCATGTCGTGAGCCGCAGCATCGATCCCTTGGCGCCCGCGGTGATAACCATCGGCTCCATCCATGGCGGCACGACGCACAATGTCATTCCCGACGACGTGACGATGCTCGGAACCGTGCGCACCTTCAGCAGCGACCTGCGCGATGCCATGGCGCCAAAGATCGAGCGAGTTCTGCAAGGTTGTTGTAAGGCCGCAGGTGCCGACTACGACTTCAAGTATGTGCGGCGCTACCCGGTCACGGCTAACGATGCGCTTCAGGCAGCCTACGTACGTGCGCTCGCTGCCAAACTGTTCGGCGAGGATCGCTCCTTGGAACTTACCCCGGTGATGGGTGCCGAAGACTTTTCGTTTTTACTTTTGGAGCGGCCCGGCTGCTTCTTTTTTATCGGCGCGAAACCAACCGCTGGCGAAGTTCATCCGCATCACAGCGCACGCTTCACCATTGACGAACGCGCTCTGGAAACCGGCGTTCAAATGATGGTCGCGCTGGCGCTGGATGCTCCGCACTCAAGCCTTTAGGTATTTGCCGAACCAAGTAAGAGTGCGCTGCCAGGCATCGCTCGCTGCCGAGGCGACGTAGCGTTCGCGCGTATCGTCAAAAAATGCGTGCCCGGCTTCGTCGTAAATCTTGATGTCATTTGCTCCGTGCAACCGGTGCTGCATGGCGCGGACGTCAGCGGCAGCGATGCTCGTGTCGCGTGCGCCAAACTGGCCCATGAACGGAATACGAATACGATCCGTGTACGAAAGCTCGGCGTCGCTGATCGGCGTGCTCTTATCGCCTTCACCGCGGCGCACGTCGCCGTAAAACACGACCAGGGCGTCGAAAACGTCGGTGTCTGTCGCAGCTCGCAGCGCCAAGGCGCCGCCCATGCAAAAACCCATGATCCCGATCTTCGGCGGGCGCTGATTTGGATCGGCGTTGTCTCGCTTGCGGATCCAGGCGGCGGCCGCAACAACGTCACGGTCGACTATTTGAGGCGACAGCTTTTGGGCAAAGTCGACAAAGGGCTTGTGGTCCGTCGCTCCGTCACCGCTCGGCGCGCCTAAGCCGCTATACAGATCGGGAGCGACGACGACGTAGCCTTGCTTTGCCAAGCGCCGAACCGTGTCACGTATTTGGGCGTCGACTCCCCAGATGTGTTGCACGACGACAATCCCAGGAGCGAAAGCCGATCCGTGGGCGGCGTATGCCGCGTAGGCGTCGAGATGGCCCTCCCACAACGGCAGAACCGGTCGCTCCACCGTGATCGCGGGATCGTCCTCAGCGACGAACGGCCTGTGCGGCTTGCCCAATTCCAGTTCCGCGGAGAGCGCCGGCAGTATTGCACCTCCGGCAGCGGCGGCCACCGAAAGACCGATAAAAGCTTTCCGGCCCAGCTCGGCGCTGGTGGAACAAGATGGATCGACCAGCTCGGCAGATTTATCGCTCACTTTTGATTCCTCGTCGGTCGTCGGCTCAACGCGGTGTTTTTAAGGGAGTCCCGGACCTCACGGCTGTCGTCGCCCAATGATAAATGCCGTCGAGCACGAGTCGCTCGTCGCGGAATGCGAATACTTCGGTATGCGGAGCGATGAGGTCGGCGAGTCCTCCCGTTGCAATCGCACGCGCCGGCACACCCATTTCTTTGCGGAACTGCGCGATCAGGTATTCCACTTGCCCGACGAAGCCCAGGATGATGCCGGACTGCAAAGAGGTCGGCGTATCCAAACCGATCGCGTTTTGGGGCTTCACCAGCGGCACGCTTGAAAGCTTTGCGGCCCGCCCGATGAGCGCGTCAACGGAGATTTCCACACCAGGCGCGATAGCCGTGCCCACATAGTGACCGTGGGGATCGACCGCCCCGAAAGTTGTGGCAGTTCCAAATTGCACCACGATGCAGGGAGCACCGTACTTGATCGTCGCGCCGATGGCGCCGCCGATGATATCGGCGCCAAGCTCCGCGGCATGACGGGTCTTCACCGGCACGATGGTTTGGCGCGCTGCTGACAAGAATTCTGGCCGGCAATTGAAGTAGTGTTGCGCCATTCCGGTAAGCGCGCGATAGAGCGGCGGCACGACACTTGCCACCGCAACCCGCGAGACCGACGACCGTTGCACGTTGTTCAGGCGCAGCATCGCATCAACCGATGCCGCCAGATCATCGCCGGTTTGCGCGTGGTTGGTCGCAGAGCGCCAGGTGTGCACGAGCGTGCCCGCGGCTGCGCCGGCAAGTTCGAACAGCCCGAACTTGATGTTGGTGTTGCCGACTTCCACAGCTAGCAGCACGTCAGGACCGGCCTCGGAATACTGCTAGCACGTCAGGAGCGGCCTCGCAACATTGCCACACGATCGAGGATCGCTGCCGCTATCGCGGATTTCGAGTTGCGCGGCACTGCTTCTCGCCCGTCTGCCCCCCACAAAATGAGAACTTCGTTATCAGCAGCGCCGAACGCGCCGCCGTCGGCGCCAATGCGATTGGCGATGATACAATCGAGCTGCTTGCGCTCGAGCTTTTCGCGCGCGTTGCGCTCGATATTTTCAGATTCTGCTGCGAAGCCCACCACCAAACAACCCGGGGGACGATGTGCCGCTACCTCTGCGATGATATCCGGATTAGGCTCGAGGGCGACGGCCGTATCTGCTTTTTCTTTTTTTACCTTGTGTGTCGACACAAGCGCGGGCCGGAAATCGGCGACCGCTGCGGCTCCGATGAAAAGCGTCACGCCCGGAAGATGTTCCAGCACGGCCGCCTCCATTTCGCGGGCGCTGGTGACGCGAATGCATTCAACATTTGCCGCTGGACGCAGTTCGGTGGGCCCGCTGATGAGCAGCGTGTTCGCGCCGCGCGCCGCCGCCTCGGCCGCGAGTGCGTAGCCCATGCGTCCGCTCGCGGGATTCGAAAGAAAACGTGCTGGATCGATAAATTCGCGTGTGGGACCGGCCGTGATCAGGACGCGAACTCCCGCAAGCTGACGCCCGCGCCGTATGACCAAGCTCAGCGCGCTGATGATGTCCTCTTCGCCGGCAAGCCGTCCCTCACCGAATTCGCCGCAAGCAAGAAACCCGGCGCCCGGTTCAACGAATTCAAAACCGCGCGCTTGCAATGCGGCGATGTTGGCCTGCGTCGGGGCAGCCGCCAACATCTGGGTGTTCATGGCGGCTGCGACGATCACGGGCTTGCGCGTGGCCAGCACGCAGGTCGTCAGCAGATTGTCGGCGATGCCGTGAGCCAGTTTGGCAAGCGTGTTTGCGGTGGCATTCAAGATAAGCAACGCGTCGGTCTTGCGCACCAGGCCGATGTGGGCGATTTCCCAGGCGGACCCTTCGCCGAACATGTCCGTGTGCACGGCATTGTTCGACAGCGCTTGAAACGTCAAAGCGCTCACGAATTTTTGCGCCGCTTCCGTCATGATGACGTGCACGTCGGCACCACGCTGGCGTAGCGCGCTGACGATGCCGGCGCATTTGTAGGCAGCGATTCCGCCGCAGACGCCCACCAGCACGGTGCTGCCATGCAGCGCGGCGGATGAGTCCGGGGGGATTGATGTGCGATAGGGGTCGCTCATGGTGTTTGTACCTGGATATTATCGATTAAACGCGTATTACCCGCGAACGCCGCGCCGACGGCCAGCAAATCCGAATGGGGAGGTGCGATTTGGAGCGGCTGAAATTCATCCGGCCGTACCACCCCGAGATAATCGGGTCGCAGCGGAGGCAAGAGCTGGGCGGCCTGCGCCAACAGTTTCTCGATGTCCACCTGGCCTTGTGCAAGACCGTCCGCGATGGCGCGCAGTGCGCGCGACAAGTTCCCCGCCGCACGACGCTCGTCCGCCGACAGGTATGCGTTGCGCGACGATAATGCCAGACCGTCAGCATCGCGTACGGTGTCGCATCCGACGATCTCGACAGGGATGTCGAAATCGCGCACCATGCGCCGGATGATCGCCAACTGTTGCGCATCTTTTTTTCCGAAATATGCTTTCTCGGGTGCGACGATGTTCAACAACTTCAACACGACCGTCGCAACGCCCCTGAAATGACCGGCGCGGCTGATCGCTTCAAAATGCATTGCCAGGCTTCCGGGATCGACAGAAATTTTTGGCGTGATGGGAAACATGACGTCCTGCGACGGCATGAAGACGACATCAACGTTATGAGCGGACAAAAGTTCGCAATCGCGCTCCGGTGCGCGGGGGTAACGAGCGAAATCTTCATTCGGTCCGAATTGCAGCGGGTTGACAAAAATCGATACGGCCACGGCACCGCATTCCGCCCGCGCGCGCTGCACCAATGCCAAATGACCGGCATGCAGAGCGCCCATCGTCGGCACAAAGCCGACAGGCAAAGCCAGCCTCGCTCGGAGCGAGCGAAACTGCGCCACGGTGTCGACGATCTGCATTAAGTACGAGGCGGATCGGGTGACGTTGAAATAGTTTGTTCGCTTTGGGCGGACCGCACTTCGATGCTATGCTCGGGTCCCGGAAATTCTCCCGAGCGAACCTCGTCCACATAGCGGCGCACCGCATTGATCCCGTCATCGTAGAAGTTCGCGTAGCGCTTCGCATGCCGCGGTAGATACCCGGTGGACAACCCGAGCAGGTCGTTTACGACGCTGACCTGGCCATCGCATTGCGATCCGGCTCCGATGCCGATGGTCGCGGCGCGAATATTCGCGCTGACGCGAGCGGCTAAGGCGCTCGGCACGCATTCCAGCACGATGGCAAAACAGCCGGCGTCATCAAGGAGCGTGGCCTGTTCCTCGATCAGCGCGGCGGCATCGGCCGTTTTTCCCTGCGCGCGGAAACCACCAAATACGTTCACGGATTGCGGCGTGAGACCGATATGCCCCATGACGGGAATGCCCACGCTGATCAAGCGAGCCACGAGCGCTGGGTCGCAACCTTCCAGTTTTACAGCCTGCGCATTGGCTTCTTTGAGGAAACGTCCGGCATTATGCACCGCTTCGTCCTGGCTGGCTTGAAATGACATAAAGGGCATGTCCGCTATGACGAACGCCTTATGAGCTCCACGAGCTACTGCCGCCGTGTGGTACAGCATCTCGTCCATGGTGACGGGCAGCGTCGTCGGGTGACCGGCGAACACCATGCCGGCGGAGTCGCCCACTAGGATCGCATCGACGCCGGCGCTCGCAACCATCGCCGCCATGAGCGCATCGTATGCGGTGATGACGACGATCTTTTCTTTGCGTCGCTTCTTTTCGGCGAAGGTGAGCGTGGATGTGGGCATTGCTAAACTCGCTTTATAAAGATGAGAGCACACGCAAAAACGTGCGCCCTACTTGAAAGAGCTCTCCCGGCTGTATGGGCGTGGCGGCAGTGATCACGTCGCCCCGAAGGATCGTGCCATTGCTGCTGTCCATATCGGTGAGGAGCATCTGCTCTCCGCTTTCGTGTATGCGCGCGTGCTTGCGCGAAACCGCCGAGTCCACCGGCAGGGCCGCCTGAACGAGCGCGGCGTCGCGACCGATTTCAATGCTATTTTCAAACTGCCAGCGCTTGCCGTCGAGCGGACCGTTGGCTGCTTCGAGAACGTACATGGCTGCTTTTAGATTCGGCGATTCTGCGGTTTTTCCCATAAAACACATGCTAAGGCCATGACGGGCGGCACTTATAGCTACTGTCCCAAGTGTGACGGTTCTGAGCCCGGCCGAAGCCTAATTTAAGCCCAAAACCCGGCCGAAGACTAAAACATGAGGGGCCGTCCGGCTTCTTCCTCCGCGATTGGGCGATTTGTCAACATCGCCGGAGCAATAATTAGTGGACCAGTCTAGGGTGAACGACTTGCAGACCTCTGATCTCTTGGACATCGATCCTGACGCGCTGCGCGAAGCAGAAAAAATATTTGCGCAGGGCATATTAGATACGATGGCCGGCAAACAAGTGGTGCGAGCCGTGTACGAGGATACACGGGTCGTCGTCGTCATGAGCGACGGCAGCGAATATTATTTCTACGGCTTTATGGGTGAATCAAAACGCCGCTGAGATGAATCCCCGCTTCTTCCGAGGCATTGCATGGAATGACGAAGGCGCGACTGCTATCGCGCCTTTTCATTTGTCCCGGGGCTTCGCGAGCGTCGCTCGCCTTACGTCTTGGGGACTACCTTGGTCTCGACGAAGCTGGCTATGACCTCGCGGTCCTCGCGGTCGATGGACGTGAAGGCGACGCCATGGTGGTACTTGTCCTCGGAGCCCGAGTAAAAGCTCAGCACGACCCGGCCACGGGCACGGATATGGTGCGGGTTGCCCGGGACCTCGAATGCTACGCGAATGGTCGAGCGAGCGGGAGCGTGGAATCGCGACACGAGTCGCATTCCCCCCTCACCCAAATCGACGATCTCCCCTTCGTGACTGCCGGCAGAGCCCTCGCTCTCAATTCTAAATTGACCGGGCAGCGCAACCGCAGCACGCATAAACTGACGACGTTGAAGATTTTCCGCCATGGCTAGATGACTATTCTCTCGCCGTCCCGCTGTGCCTTCCCAGTGCGAAGACCCGGCTAGCGGCGCTCATGCAGGCGAGCATGCCATGCGCGAGGTCAATGCCGCCTTGCAGATATACCTCGTACGGTCTGCGCAAGGGCGCGTCACAGGAGAGTTCCATTGTAGAGCCGCTGATAAAGCTGCCCATCGCCATCAGGACTGCGTCGCGATAACCGGGAACCGAGCCCGGTTCGGGGCGCGCGTGTGCGTTGACCGGCATGCACGCTTGCAGGCCCTCGGTGAATGCGGCGAGCGCCTCCACCGAGCGCAGGCGAATCGCTTGAATGATGTCGGTGCGGTGAGCGCCCATGGCCGGATCGACCTCATACCCAAGCTGGCTGAAAAGCGCTGCCGCGAAATCTAAAATCTTGAGGCTCTCCGCCACTAACTTAGGAGCGCGATGCAGGCCGGCGAAGAGCGCACGCATCGCGCCGTAGGTCGGACCTACTTTGCGTCCGAGGCCCGGAGCGAACAGCGCATCCGCGATGCGCTCCACCAGCTCAGCACGGCCGGCGACATACGCACCGCCCGGCGCCATCCCGCCGCCGGGATTTTTTATCAGCGAACCGACGACGAGATCGGCACCGACGTCGCATGGCTCGCGCGCTTCGACGAACTCGCCATAACAATTATCGACTATGATCAGCGAGCCTGGTGAGGTTTCTTTCACGTGCCCTATGAGTTCCGCGATTTGTGCGATCGACAAAGACGGGCGCGGCGCGTACCCGCGCGAGCGCTGAATGAACGCGACATCGGGCTGGTCGCGAAGCGCACCTGCCACGCTGTAAGCGTCCGGCATGCTACCCGTCTCCCACACCGCTTCGCGATAGCGCCCCTGACTATGAGCTGTCGCACGGTTGAGCGGTTCGACCAAAGCCAACTGCAGAGTGTCATAAGGTGCCCCGGTCAGCGATGCGAGCCGACCTTCGGGCCCTAAGAGAGCATGAGAGGCCAGGACGATCGCGTGCGTGCCGCTGGCGAACTGTAGCCGCACGAACGCCGCTTCGGCGCCGAATAATTGAGCCAGCAGCTTCTCGTACGCATCGCGGCCGGGATCATGATAGCCGTAGCCGGTGCTGCCGGCTAGGTGTTCCTCGCTCAATCGCGCTTGGGCAAAACAATGCACGACTTTTGCGCTGATCGACACTGCCTGAGCATCGCGGCGCTGCCATGCATCGCCGAGCGCGCTCAGGGCGGCATCGGCAGCGGCCAGCACTTCTGGCGCGAACCCAAACGGTGCGGCCGCTTGGCGCAGTGCCTTACGCACCGCGGTGTGGGCCTGGCGCGACGGCGTGCTGCTCCGCGTGCAGGTGTTCTTGGATTTCCGCTGCTGTCTTTACCAGTTCTTCCTCGGCTTCGGGGCGCTGCTGGATGGTTCGCTCGAACGAGCGGAAAAAAGGAATCCACAGCGCAAATGCGAGCGCGCTGTTGAAGACGATAAGCGCTTCTGCCCGCCAGTCGCCCTTGGTGCTCACCCAAGCGGCGATAAAAGAGGGAATCGCTCCGGGCAGCCACACGGCGGTACGATTGACCAGGCCATAGGACTCAACCACATACGTTATCACCGCCAACACCAACGGAATGCTGATGAACGGAATCACAAGCCCGGGATTCATGACGATCGGGATTCCGAAAATCAAGGGCTCGTTGACGTTCGCCAGACTGGGCAAGATTGAGGCGAGCCCGAGCCTGCGCAGACGCTGCACGCGGGAGCGCAGCAGCAGAAATGCGAGTGGCAACGTTGCGCCCGAGCCGCCGGGATAGATAAAGATGAACAACATGATCGTGACCACATACGGCGGATGCTGATGATGAAGCAGTGCCTGCGCGTTTTCATCCAGCGCGCGCAAATATACCGGCGTGGTCACGGCAGCCAGGAACGCCGGCCCGTGGATACCGGCGGACCACAGCAGAGTTTGCAAGAACACGACCAGCAACAACGCAGGCAGCGTGTCGCCGATCGCAGCCAGCGGATGTACGATCGAGAGCAACAAGTTTGCGAGGTTGAAATCGATCAGCGCCAGGCCGCCAAAAATCGCGATACCCGCTGCGACGCCAACCGCGGTGGCGAGCATTTCGTTATTCAGCCGGCGTTGCGCGATCCGCAAACACTCAGCGGTCACTAGACCGGTGATCAGCGCCAGGAACAAGCTCGTGGCTGATATCTGTCCGAGAAAATCTTCGAAATGGGAGCGCAATCCGTTCTCCGGCAAAGAGATCAAGAAGGCGGTCAAGCCGGACCCGATCGCAGCAAAGCGATTATACCCGAAGCGAGCCGCCAGCCGCTCCGGCAACACTGCCGCTAGCGCGAGACCCATGAATCCGAAACCGATGTGATAGGCTTGGAAAAAGCGTTCCAGTAACGGGCCGTGGGGCAGCAAGAAAAACGCGACGACAGTCCACGCACCAAACGCATAAAACGCGATCTGCACCGCAGCACGAATCGCGTCGAGGTGCGGCTCCTCGGCCCAGCGCCGTAGAACCGGAAATATCCGTATCTCCAGCGCCGCGATGGCATCCCCGATGCCCGTCGCCATTTTTGAGCTCAACCGGCTCGCCGCCGGTTCAGGAGGGCAATGCAGCGCGCCGGCGAGCGCGCAACGACGCGTGAGCGACAAGTTCCCTAAAGAGCGCGCGGCTGGGCTCGTCGCGATCGACCATATCTTCGGGATGCCACTGCACCCCCACATAAAAGGAGAGATTTTCGCGCGCTTCCACCGCCTCGACGATTCCGTCGCGCGTTTTCCCGGCGGGAACCAGATCGTGCGCTATGCGCCGCAGTGCTTGGTGGTGCCTGGAGTTGGTGAGAACGGTCAAGGAGCCGAACAGGTCGTGCAGCCGGGTGCCGCTTTGGAAATCAACCGGATGCGTGGGATCCTGGCGGCTGTGTTCAGGCGTCTGCTGATGCTGCAGCTTGCGGCCCTGCGGTTCGTATTGATCGGGAATGTCTTCCCACAATGTGCCGCCGAGAGCCACATTCATCACTTGCGCACCCCGGCAGATGGCCAGAGTTGGCAAGTCCAAGCGTTTGGCCCAGCGTGCAGCGGCAAGTTCCAATTCGTCTAACGCGCTGGGCGCTTTGTAGACCTTGGGATGATCGCGTCCGCCATAGACAGCGGGATCCACATCTGCGCCACCCGGAAGCAGCAAGCCGTCGAAGTTTTGCAAGGTCGCTTCGAGGTCGCTGCCGGTAGAGGTGAGCAACTCCGGCTCTCCGCCGGCTTGTTCCACGGCCCGCCGGTAGGACCGCAAATACTCCGGCTTCTCAGTTCGCGCAGCGTCGGCGGTGATCGCGATCCGCGGTTTGATTGCGTCCATATCGACCGTAAACTTGTGCTCCCCGCAGACCGGCACCTTGAAAAAAGAAGCCGGCGTCGCCGCCGGTTTGTCTCGATGGGAAGTCCCCTATCTACAGCTTTCGAATGACGGCCGTGACTTTGCCGATGATGGTGGCGCGATCGGTGTAGATGGGCTCCATGAACTTGTTCTCGGGTTGCAGCCGAATGCGGTTTTCTTCTTTATAAAAGCGTTTCACGGTGACCTCACCCTCGATGTCGGCGACGACAATCTCACCATTGTTGGCCACCGGCTGGGGCGACACTAGAACCAAGTCACCGTCGAGAATGGCTGCGTCCATCATTGAGTCGCCTTTGACACGCAGCATGAACGAATCCGAGCGCTTGATAAAACTTGTGGGCAGCGTGAGTTCGTCTTCGATGTTTTCCACAGCAGTAAGTGGGGTGCCGGCGGCAACCCGGCCGAGGATCGGGATCGTCACCACGTCGCGGATGGAATCGGAACCAGAGACGAGTGCGCGAGGCTTGGTGGGGTCGCGCCGGATGAGGCCTTTTTTCTCTAACGTGCGCAAATGGCACTGGACTGTGGAGCTGGATGAGAGTCCGACCCGTTCGCCTATCTCGCGAACCGACGGCGGATAACCGTGCTCCCGGGTAAAGTCGCGAATAACATCAAGGATGGCTTGTTGGCGTGGAGTGGTCTTGCGGTCCACCAAAGCTTCTTACCGCCCTTTCGTTGATCTGCGTCGTCTTGAGCAAAGAGGACGCTAACGCCACCGGTTATGCTAACCCGGACGTGCTGCCATTCTAACACAGCAAGCGTCCGAATGCAAACGCCTGTTCGAAAGTCCTTGACAGGTCCAGGCAGCCTAGCTAAAATCTAACAAGCAAACATATGTTCGAAACAACGTAGGCCGGAGGTCTAAAAGCCATGTATCGTACGCACCGAGGACCGGGCGGCAGCCTGATTCCCTTCATCCAAGTCCTGTCCCTCGTCCTCATCTTCGCCCTGCCCGTGCTCTGGGGCAGCAAGGTGTTTACGTCAAGCCCGGCCCGCTACGATCACGTTGTAGTGCATCATGGGGACACGCTTTGGAGCCTGGTTTCCCGGCGCGCCACGTCAACTGAGGACGTCAGCGAAGCCGTCTACGAAGCGTCGCTGGTGAACCACCTCAAAGCGGATGAACGATTGGCTCCGGGGCGCGTTCTGCTGCTGCCACAGCACTAACCAGCGCCCCTGCTCGCTGCGGGCGTGCGCTATTAGCCATAGCCCTGTTTGACCGTTTTTCTGCCCGTGTGTTATCCTTGACCTAACGCTCTTACGGTGGCTCCGGCTTTTAGCTGGAGCCGCTCGCGAATACGGGGAGGATAATGCACCGTGGCGCTTTCGAAAGAACATAAATCGTCGGTTATCGTCAAGTTCAAGCGCGGCGATAAAGACACGGGTTCGGCAGAAGTTCAAATCGCTCTGCTGACTGAGTCGATCAACGATCTTACCGAACACCTCAAGATACATAAGAAAGATCATGCAAGCCGTCGCGGTTTGCTCATGAAAGTTGGCAAGCGCCGGCGGCTGCTTCGCTATCTGGAGACCGCCGATCTCGAACGCTATCGCGCGATCGTCACCGAACTCGGCCTCCGCCATTAGGCTTTTTTTTCGTTCGTTCGTTTCGTCTAGACCGCGCCGTAGCGAGCGTTGTACCGTGCGTTGACCGACCATTGCGTCCAGGGATGCCTCACGGGCCGTCCGAAGACAGCGCGGTAACCAAAGTCAATTGAAAGTAAGAATCTAGGAGGATCCTTTTGCCAGAGTCCGTCAGCATGGAGCTGGGCGGGCGCAAGCTCACTTTGGAAACCGGTGAGCTAGCGCGCCAGGCCAGTGGCTCCGTTTTTGTACGCTACGGTGATACGTGCGTTCTCGTCGCAGTCACCGCGAGCTCTATCCCTCGTGAAGGTATAGATTTTCTTCCCCTGACCGTCGATTACGAAGAGCGGATGTACGCCGCGGGTAAGATCCCCGGCGGTTTCATAAAGCGGGAAGGCCGTCCATCAGAAAAAGCGACGCTCACCGCACGCTTTATCGACCGGCCGATCCGGCCACTGTTTCCCGAAGGCTTCCGCAATGACATCCACTTGGTGTGTACGGTGCTTTCCGTCGACCCCGAGGTCGACCCCGACATCGTCGCGCTGGTTGGTGCCGGTGGCGCACTAGCTGTTTCCGATATCCCATTCGAGCACACGATTGCAGGCGTGCGCGTCGGCATCGTAGGCGGCGATTATGTCGTCAACCCCGGCAAAACCGAGCTCGAGCAAAGCACGCTCGACATGATCATGGCCGGCACTAGTGACGCGGTCATGATGGTCGAGGGCGGCTGCAAGGAAATTTCCGAGCAGCAGTTCTTAGGTGCGGTCGAGTTTGGCCATGCGCGCATCCGCGAAGTCATCGCAACTATTGATGAACTTGCATCCAGAGCAGGCAAACCCAAACGAGAGTTTCATCTACATCTGCCTTCGCCCGTCATGCAGTCGTTCGTCAAGCAGGTCTTTGGCGACGATATTGCGCGCGCTATGCGCGTCACAAAGAAACAGGAGCGCAGCCGCTCGTTCGACGTCGTGTCACGAGAAGAAGCTCTGCGTCGCGTGGTCGGTCATCAGTTCGAAGCGGAACTCAAGCCGCTGCTCGAGGATGCGCGCAACCACGATTTCGACAAGTGCGTGAAGGTTCGACAAGAAGAAGAACTGCGCACGATGGTGGTAGACGAAGGACTGCGGCCCGATGGCCGCCGGCTCGACGAAATACGTCCGATATCGTGCCGCGTCACGGTCGTACCGCGTACCCACGGCTCCGGTTTGTTCACGCGCGGCGAAACGCAAGTCTTCACCGCTGCGACGCTTGGCTCGCTGTCAGACGAACAGCGCGTCGACGGCCTCGGGCCGCAGACGTTCAAACGCTACATGCATCACTACAACTTTCCGCCGTTCTCGGTCGGCGAGACGCGGCCCATGCGCGGACCGGGCCGGCGCGAGATCGGCCACGGTCATCTCGCGGAGCGCGCGTTGATGCCCATGCTGCCCACACCGGACGAGTTCCCGTACACGCTGCGCTTGGTCTCCGAAACATTCGAGAGCAACGGCTCGTCCTCGATGGGTTCGGTCTGTGCCTCGACATTGGCACTCATGGACGCGGGCGTGCCGTTGCGCAAACATGTGGGCGGCATCGCGATGGGTTTGATCCTCAAAGACGGACGGCCGGGCATTCTCACAGACATCCAAGGCCTGGAAGACGCGTTGGGCGAGATGGACTTCAAGGTAGCGGGCACGGTCGACGGCCTGACCGCGGTGCAGATGGACATCAAGGTGCGCGGCATCAGCCTCGACACGATGACCAGGGCGATGGAACAGGCACGCGTGGGGCGGCTCTTCATCATCGATAAGCTCAAAGAAACCGTTGCCGGACCGCGGCGTGGTCTCTCCAAATTTGCTCCGCGGATGTTCGTGCTCGAGATCCACCCCGACAAGATCAAAGACATCATCGGCCCAGGCGGCAAGGTCATCAACAAGATCGTCGCCGAGACCGGCGCGAAAATCGACATCGAAAACGACGGCCGGGTGTTCATCTCCTCACCGGACGCCGATTCCGGAGAAAAGGCAAAGCGCATGGTGGAAGACATCGCGCGCGACGTCGAAGTCGGCGAAGTCTACACGGGCGTTGTCAAACGCATCATGAACTTTGGCGCGTTCGTGCAGATCTTACCCGGCAAAGAAGGCCTCGTCCACATTTCGCAGCTCGCGCCGCATCGCGTCAATCGCGTTGAGGACGAGGTGCAAATCGGCGACGAAGTCATCGTGCGCGTCACCGAAATAGACAGCCAAGGCCGCATCAACCTTACGCGCAAAGGGATGCTCGAACCCGCTCAGACGTAAGCCGGCGGTCGGCGTTCCCTACACGTAAGGGTCGGCATTTGACAACGTGGGGTCGGGATTTAATCCCCGACCCTGGATTTTTTTGTTAGGTCGCTTGCTACGCAATTTGCGGCAAGAGGCCGGCCGCACGTTGCAGATCGACCAAGGCGACGCGCAAGGCAGCCAGCGCATTTATGTATTGGTTCTGTGCCTGTGTGCTTGCGAGCAACGCATCCGAAAGTTCGAGCGATGTGCCCACCCCGGCGCGGTATCGGATCTGACTCACCCGCAGGCTTTCTTCAGCTGACGTTTGTGCCGTGCGGGCGGCGTCTACTTGAGCTTGAGCCGCGCTGTAATTCAGGTACGCCCGGCGGACTTCCAAATCGACGCTATTGCTGAGTTGCTTTAGATTGATTTTTGCCTTGTCGACCTGAGCCCGCGCTTGCACGATCTTTCCGTGCGTCAAATTGCCGTCGAAAAGTTTCCACGTGACCGCCAAGGTTTCGGACAGCTGCGGCTGCGGCACGTTGACGAAGTTGGGTTTTGACGATGCCTCTTCAACGCTGACGTTGATCGCCGGCAAGGTTGCCGCTCGGGCGATCTTGACCGCCAAGTCTGCGATGGCCACGGCATCCTGTGCGGCGGCCAGCTCAGGACGGTTTTGCGCGCGGTCGAGAAGGTTGCTCAAGTCGTATGCCGGCGTCGGCGTTTCAAGAGCTTCCGTTGGAGAGATAACGCTGCCCAAGTTTATGTTCAGCAAATTCGCGAGTTGGGCGTTGGCGAGCGCCGCCGCGTTATGGGCTTGAATCGCTTGGACGCGGGCATTTGCTCGCGTCACCTCTTGCCGCAACACGTCCGCGCGTGCAGCGGTGCCGGCTTTGAAAAGTTGTTGCGAGGTCGTTAGGTTTTGTCCGGCGACGCTCACCGCCTGATCTGCCACGGCTGCGGAGCGTTGACTTTGAATGAGCTGGAAATAGGCATCTGTCACGTCGCGGACCACCGTCGAGCGGGTCGCCGCCAGCTGACTCTGCGTGCCCGCGAGATTGGCAGCAGCCTGGCCGATGACAGCTTGACCCGAGCCGCCTGAATACAACCCATACTGTAGCGTAGCATTGACGTTATTGAGGTTTTGCGCAGAAACTTCAACGGTCTTGAATTGAGGCGGACCCGATGCGCTTGGTACGGGAAATGTAAAAGCGCCGGCATTTTGCGTGTGCACATAGGAGTAGCCCGCCGACAGATTGGGAAGCCGAACCGAGTGGGCTTGGATGACCTGGCCTTCGGCGGCGCGCTCGTCCGCCAACGCGTTCTGATACGTCAGATTGCTCGTCAAGGCGAGCGTAAGCGCATCGTGCAGCGAAAGCGAGAGCTTGGGCCCTACGATCTGGTCTTGGCCGCGCGCCTGCGCAGAAGCGACAGCCAGCATGATGCAGCCCGCAATGAAATATGAAATTTTGAACCGCACAGCAACGTCCTCAACTTCGAGTGTAAAGTTCAGATAGAAAAATAGTTTAGCACCATATTGTTAAGCGCCTTACTACTTTCCTTGCCTCATCCACGGCTTAGTGCACGCTGGGTGTTTTGCTTGCTCGCTCGAAGTGGGCGAGTCTCCGCTCGAGCGAGTCGCAGCGCTGCCGCAGCGAGACGGCTTCCAAGTGGTCGTATGCTGCACCGGCGGCGTCAAGGAGCCGCTGTAGCGTTTTTATTTCGTCCGGATCAAAGCGCCCGCCGTTTTGATGCGCGCCGTAAAGCGCGAGCCCAATGAGCTGATGCCGGGCAACCAGCGGCATTACCATGATAGGGCGCGCAAATCCGTCCGGCGCCTTTAGAGCAGTCCGGCCGACGCAAGAGAAATCGATTGGCTCGCGCTTACCTTGCATGTGCAGCACCAGCGGGTCGTCGGCGTCGAGCCACGTCGAGCACGCCGGGCCCCACGCTTCGTCCGCCGTGCGCCGAAAAGGACCCTCGTCTAATCTGAAGAGCGCACCGGAAGCGAGTTGCAGCGCATCCACCGGTTCGTGTACCAACATGCGGTCGACTCCGGCCTGCGATCCCGCGTGCGCTAACCCAGCGCCTGCTTCTTCGAGACGCCGCTCGGAATCGTAGCGGCGGCGAAATAGAGTGCGGTCCACGAGTCTATCAACGCGGCGGTGCAAGGCATCCATCCAAAAACCCGCAGCGACTGCTGCACCGAGTTCGGCGACGAGCGCGAGCTGCTCCGAGGCGACGATTTTCTGCAGCACAAAATCCAGCAGCGAAAATCCGGCGATCAAGACCGCCGTGATCGTGGCGTATGCGAGCGTTCTGCTGATCACGAAGTTGACGTCGAGCACGTGATGGCGGAAGATGGCGTAGGCAACCGCCAATGGCGCAGCGGCGACTCCTAAGAACAACACCTGAGCGAGCGTAGGCGATATGGGAAAAGGCAGCCACCAGCTGTGGCTTGCAGCCGTGATGCCGAAGGTGCCGGCACAGATGGCTATGCCGAATCCGAGGAAGACCCACTTCACTTGTTGGCGAGCGAGACCACGGCTCCGTACGTAGGTATCGCCGAGAATGATGTAGCCCAGCACGACCAGTACGACGGCGAAGAAGAATAACGCCGTTCCGATCCCTTGCGAGCCTATTCCGAAGCCATAGGGAAGTGTTTTGCTCGGCAGCCACAACGCCAACATGAGGACCAAGATGAATGGCAGCAGCCGTTCGCAAGTCAGACGCCAACCGCGCGGATCTCGTGCCGGAAAATACAACGCGAATACGACAAAACTGACGACGCCGATTGCGGCCAGTAAGTGATTCACTACGATTGTCGGCAGTATCAGCCAGGTTGGCGCCAAGGCGAGCGCACCCAGAATCGAGCTCCCGTTAATGCGCAGGCAGTAGAGAAAGAACGCCCATGTGGAGATGCTAGGGCGCCTGAACACGACTGCGGTGCCCAAGGCGATGAAAAGAACGCCAAGGAGCTGCCGGAATAGAACTGCCAGCTTGAACGTCGGCGTCAAGATCTCGGGAACGGCGGTCAGGGTCACGTTGCGTGTCGATGCGCCGCGCACGATCGGAACCGCAACGATGTTTCTCTTGGCGACGACGCCGTTGAGTACGGCCGCTCGATCCGTGAAAGCCATCGCTCGCAAATCCACTCGATCGCCTTTTCGTATGCCTGCCTGCGCTGCGGGAAGTCCGTCGGTAGACTGCCGTACGGTTCCATCATCATCGAGCGATAATCCGAAAGTATAGAAAAGGCCGGGTGAGAGCCGAGCGAGCGAAGGCAATGTTAATGCCAACGCGATCAGTGCAAGCATGACGATCGCAAATGAGCGAACTGCGGAGGGCTTAGCCTGCGGCAAAGCTCCATCTGCTTTCACCCTTTTGCTGTTCTTCGTAGTCGGTCAGAAATGCTGTCAGCCAACCGGCAGAAATGCCGTTGGCGAGCCTCACTGAAGCACGGGCGAGCCCGTTCCACATGGAAAGAGCGCCGCTTCGAAAAGCAGCGCTCCATTGGTTACTGGTGGCTCAGGCGCTCTAAATCGAGCGTTCCGCTACAATCTAGCGTTGATCACCGCGCTGACGCCGACACCGTACACGCGCTTGAAGCCGCGCAGCACGTTGAGGTTGTCGATCGGCACGAGCGCCCGTACCTGCCAGACGTTATTGTTCCAGTCTGCTGCGAACTCGCCGACCGCTTGCGTGCGATCGACTGCGTAGGCAGGTCCGCTCACTTGCGCCGCGCCCAAATAGGTTGCGCTGCCGATGGTCACGATAGGCACCACTTTGGTCTTGCCCTGGTTTGCGACGTGATTGGTCAACATTATGTGATCGATAAACGTATTGAGTGGGCCGGCTACTGCCTTCACGGCGAGAATGCCGCCCGCTCCGATTAAAACTTTGTTGAGCAGCGAATCCGCATTCACCGCCGCCAGCGGCGCACACGATATAAGCGCCGAGAGTGCTGTGGCAACAAGTGCCTTCTTGGTAGTCACGCTACGATTCCGCTCCTTTTCTTCTCTTAGAGAGATCATGGGTGTAACGGGTGGCTGCACCCCAAGGTTCCGTTTTTACCTCACAAACATACCCATGTCGAAGCGCCGCAACTCGCGGGACAGGCTTTCTAAAACGAGCCTAAGAACGAGCGGAACCGTGTATCAGAATCTGCGCGCATTTATTGATGACTTGCGCACCCTCGGCGAACTGCGAGAGATAAGCGCTCCGGTCGATGCTCATCTCGAGATCAGCGAAATCGCTGATCGCTGCGTCAAGCAACCTGACGGTGGCCCGGCGCTGCTTTTCACGAACGTAAAGGGCTCGTCATTTCCTCTACTCCTCAACGCGCTCGCGAGCGAGCCGCGCATGGCGCGAGCGCTCGGTGTGAGCCGGCTTGACGATCTGACGGAGCGCGTCCGCGGATTTGTCAAACTCGCGCAACCCGGCAACCTTGGCGAAAAATTCGGGATGCTCATGCGCCTCAATGAGGTTGCCGCATTGTTTCCGCGAACCGTGCGCACGGCGCCGTGTCAAGAAGTCGTCACTGAAGGCGACGCGGTCGATCTGGGCCTGCTTCCCGTGCTCACCTGTTGGCCGCAAGACGGCGGACCGTTCATCACGCTGCCGATGGTGTTCACCAAAGATCCCGTCAGCGGCGCCCAAAACGTCGGCATGTATCGCATGCAAGTCTATGATTCACGAAGCACCGGGATGCACTGGCAACGTCACAAACACGGGCGCGAACACCAAAGCGCGTCCGCTAAAGATCGCAGGATGCCGGTCGCGGTTGCCATCGGCGCCGATCCGGCGACGGTGTACTCCGCCAGCGCGCCGCTGCCCGCGGGAATCGACGAAATAGTGCTGGCCGGATTCTTGCGCGGCAAGAGCGTGCCGATGGTTGCTTGCAAGACGGTGGATCTGAAGGTGCCGGCGGAAGCCGAGTTCGTGCTTGAGGGTTACGTGGACAACGACGAGTTGCGCCGCGAGGGGCCGTTCGGAGATCACACCGGCGTCTATTCCCTGGCCGATGACTATCCGGTTTTTCACGTCACCTGCATGACGCACCGCCGTAACCCGGTCTATTGGACGACAATCGTCGGCCGGCCGCCGATGGAAGACGCCTGGCTTGGCAAAGCAACGGAACGGCTTTTTTTGCCGTTGCTTCAACAGATTCTACCGGAAATAGTTGACTACAATTTTCCCATCGAAGGCGGGTTTCAGAACTTGGTGGTCGTTTCTATGCGAAAACGCTATCCTGGCCATGCCAAAAAGGTTATGTATGGTCTTTGGGGCCTTGGCCACATGATGATGTTGACGCGCAACATCGTCGTCGTCGATGACGACGTGGACGTCCACAATGTCTCGGAGGTCGCCTGGGTGACGCTCAACAACGTCGATGCCGGGCGCGATTTGGTATTGGCTCCCGGACCGGTTGATGCACTCGATCATGCCGCCCCTTTGCCGCTGCTCGGCACAAAGCTGGGCATCGACGCGACGCGTAAGACTCGGGAAGAGGGTTACGAGCGCGACTGGCCGGCCAACATAGTGATGAGCGACGATATCAAGCAGGCTGTTTCCCGTCGTTGGGCAGAATTTGGCTTAGACTCGATTCGGACACGATGATCGCCAGCGCACGAAACTCCCTTGAAGAAATAAAATTCGAACACACGCTGTTCGCGCTGCCGTTCGCCTATGTCGCGGCGCTGCTAGCTGCGCGCGGCGTTCCTTCTGCTCACGTCCTCATCTGGATCACCCTGGCCGTCGTGGGCGCTCGTACCGCCGCGATGGCCGCGAACAGATTATTGGACGCCAAGCTTGACGCAAAAAATCCGCGGACGGCGAAGCGGCTGGTCGCATCCGGGCGTCTGTCACGAGCAGTCATGGTGTGGGCGTGCGTGGCGGGGTTGGCGCTACTGACCCTCGCCGCTCTCAACCTGAACCCGCTTTGCCTAGCGTTGCTGCCGGTTGGTGCGGCCGCCGTGCTCATCTATCCGCTCGTCAAGCGCTGGACGTGGGGCGTGCACTTCGTGCTGGGCGCAGTTGACGCGCTAGCGCCGTTAGGTGCTTGGATAGCGGTTACAGGGAAATTCGAAGCCGGTGCGTTCTTGCTGTTTGCCGCGGTGACGTTGTGGGTTGCCGGGTTTGACGTGCTCTACGCGCTCATGGATCGCGACTTCGACGTGCGCGAAAACGTGCGCTCCATTCCCGCTCGCTTCGGCAACAGCGCTGGCCTCCGCTTGCCGGAGCTGTTGCATGCCCTTGTCGTCGTCGCACTGGGCCTGCTGGGGCTGGTCGTCGCTGTTCACCCGTTGTATTGGCTGGGCGTCGCCTTTGCGGCGTTGCTGCTCATCTACGAGCTGCGTCTTATCGCCCGGCAACGCGACCTTTTCGCGCTGAATGCTGCGGTGTTCAATGCCAACATGCTTTTTTCGGTCGCCTTTTTCCTGACGACCGCTGCTTCGGTGTTTGCATTCCGGTAAAGTGAAGGTTTAGCTCCTCATGATTCAACAAAGGATTATCATGTCGCACTCTTCCGTTTTCATCCGCAGCCTGCTGGCATTATTAGCCTGTGGAATAGTCACGAGCGTTCCCAGCGGCGCCTTCGCGGATTTTCCTCCTTATGCCAAGGTCATAGGCCTCGCGGTGATCGCGCCGTTGTCAGGACCGGATAAGCAACTCGGCCTCGATCTGTCCGCCGGGGTGCAAGCCGCGGTTGACGACGCCAACGCGCAACGCGGGCTTACCGATTTCGCCTGGGTGATGCATAGCTTCGATGACCAAGCAGACCCGGGCATCGCGCAACAACAAGCGCAGTTCGCGCTGGTCGACCCTGGCACCGCGGTCGTCATCGGTCACGTAGGCGGCCAAGAGACGTTGTTGGCGGAAAACGTCTATCACGAGCAAGAAGTGCCCTTGATCATTCCAACGGCTTCGCTCGGACGGCTCACGCAGCAAGGGTATGATAACGTCTTTCGCATCTGCCCGCCCGACTCGACCGAGGGTCAGTTCGATGCACGCTATGCGGACCGGACGTTGAAGGCGACCAAGGTTGCGGTGGTGTGGCGCCAGGACGATTTCGGCGCGAACACGGCAACAGGTTTTGTCAACTACGCCGCAGCCACAAAACTCAAAGCCCAGGATTTCGTCGTGGATTTAGATCTCAAAACGGCGAGCGATGTGGCAGCCAAGGTGAAGGCGTATGACCCCGACCTTCTCTATGTCACCGGTGGCGGTAAGGACATGGCCAAGGTGATCAAGGCGTTACGAGCTGCCGGCGTGACTGCTCCGGTGCTGGCGAGCAGCGCGCTCTATAACGACGCTGTGGTCAAACAGCTTGGCGCGGATGCTGCGAATCTGCTGGTGAGCTCGTGCGTTCCCCCCATCGCACTCATGCCGACAGCGCAGAGCTTCCAGCGCCGTTATCAGGCACAACACGGCAGGCTGTCATCGTTCGCGCTCTACGGCTATGCCGCGGCACAAGTGGCGATCAGCGCCGCGCAGCAAGCGGGCAGCGCCGACAAGCGCATGTTGATACGCAAACTCTCTACGGGCCAATTCCAAACCGTCGTCGGCCCTATCGGTTTTCGCACCGGCGGTGATCCGAGCGAGCCTAACCTCTATTTTTATCGTTACGACGGGAGCGCAAGCTTTCGCTATCAAGGCTCGTTATATCCGAACCCGCTCATCTTGCACTAGAACTGGGGCTTTCGCGGACGCGCTAGCCGCTATCGCTTTTTCGCGACCGCTTTCTTAAGGCCCGGGGAGCTTCCCGGCGCCATACTCGTCAGCTCGAAGCCCGCTGCCGTAAGCATGCTGCGTACTTCGTCTTCGGAATAATACTGGCGGCAGCGCGCGAACTCTCGCATCTTGCCGTCCGCCGGCACGACGTATGAGCGCGAAACTTCAGCTTTTGCCTGAGGCTCGTAAAGGCGCTCGTCGAGTTGCAGATGAGTGCCGTCGATGAACAGAGATGTTTCGGCTTGCACGAAGCGCCACGTCCGCAGATCGCCTGTGTTGGCTGCCGCGGCATCCAAAAACTCGGCGACGAAGATTCCGCCGGGAACGAGCGCCCGCTCGACGCGCGCGATCAAATCCTTGGCGTCAGCCGGGCTGAAGTCCGAGAGTCCGGAGCAGGTGATGTATGCAGCGTCGTACGCATCCTCAAATGAGGTGCTCAACACGTTTACTTGGCGGTAGTCGACATTGAGTCCGAGGTTTCGCGATGTTTCTCGCGCGAGCGAAATCGGGCCGGGTCCAATGTCGATGCCGGTCATCTTGCAGCCGCGCAACGCCATCGCGATCGCGTGGCGGCCGTTGCCGGAGCAGAGATCGAGCACCCGCGCTTTGGGGCGCACGTTGAGCAAGCTGATGAGCTCATCAACCTCTTCGCCGGTTTCTTTCATCCCGTAGAGTTCTTGGTAGTTTGCGCGCCGCACGTAGCGTGCAGAAAATTCCTCTTCGCTCCACGGATAGGTGCTGGCATCAACCCATGGTTTTGGGCGCTCCTTGCGGTCGGCGGCAGCCTTGATCAACTCTTCCAATGGGCTATCGATCGGTGCGGCGACTGATGCGGGCGGTATTGTCTTGACCTCAACGGCCATATGTTTGGCTCCCTACAATAAAAAAACGACGGTCCTGCCGGGCACTTGCAACCGACGCGGTGCGGCGGGCGCCTATATTTCTCATCGGCCTTGGCGTGTGGCTTGTTGAGCCGCGGCGGCGGTAAAAGCGCAGGCGCCCCACCTGTGAGCGCCGTTACGTTAAGAGAGCGCCAGCGCTAGGATAAAGGCGGTCAAGGCACCGCCCAGCGTGGCCAGGGCGTTGACGCCATCGTTATCAAGCCAACGCACGCCGTGGACAAGCTGCCCGGGCTGGCCGCAATGCTGTGTGGCGATTTCCATCCTGGAGCCGCAGCTGCCGCACCGCCAAACCCCTTGCGCGCCGGCCCCAAGAGTTGAATCGAGCAGACTCCCAACCAGACCTGACACAAGGCCGATGGTGACCCAAACGCGCGCCGGTTCAAACCGGTCGAACGTCCAGGCAGCTATCCCCACGAGCAGCCCGCCAAGTGGAGCTGCCAGGATACCAAGCAGCGTGACGCCGCCGGATGCTCCCGGTACGACCGGGCGAAGAGTGAGGATTGAGCGCGGCGACTTTCCAGCAAACGTTCCGATTTCCGTCGACCACGTATCTCCCGCGGCAGCGGCCACAGCGCCAATAGCTGCCAGCAAAAAGGGCGTTGACAGCGCCGGCCGGAGCAGTGTGGCGACGGTGCTGGCGAGAGCGCAGGCAACAGCTATGCCGCCGTTAGCCAGCACTTGAGCAGCGTCACGCCGGCTGCCCTTTGCGCTTTCACGGCGTGCGCTCGCGGATTGCGCGCTCTCGATTCGCCCGAGCACGCTGCCGCTCAAGAAAAATACGACGAGTGCAGCCGCGAGCGCTACATTTCCAAAACCATAAGCAAGCGCGCCGATCACGATCGTGGCGATCGCGCCGGAGCGACTCAAGGCGCGCGTGGCTAAGCCTGCAAAAGCAAACGCTGTTGCGATCAGCGCACCCAGCGCGCAGTGAACAAGTATTGTGGTTAGGATCGGGGCATTCCATAGTAGGAGCACAGCGCGGCAGTGAACGATTCCAGCGTGGAGCTGGATGGAACGAGCTCGACGTGAAGTCCGTTCACGCGCGCTTCGTTTTCGGTCACGGGGCCGATGCAGGCCAAAAGTTTTCCACGCAACTGCAGTGCTGCTCCACCCGGGCCACCGAGGCCGGCGACGAGCGAACGGACAGCGCTGGCAGACGCAAGCGCGATGACGTCGCAATCCTTGACGCGCAGTGCGAGATCCTCGGGCGCTCTCGCGATATTCGAATAGCCGGCGACTGCCGTCACCAGCATGCCGGCAGCGCGCAGACGCACTGCCAGTACGGGGCGGGCGTCTTCGGCTTGGACGATCAGCACTTTGCTTGCGTTTGCGGCCTGTTGCACCACCGCATCGGCCAAAGCCTCCGCGACAAAACGATCGGGTTGCACGACATCGGCGATGAAAAGATGCTCACGGATCGCCTCGGCCGTTGCCGCACCCACTGCCGCGACGCGTAAGCGCTTGGGCAACGGTGTTTGGCGTCGCGAGCTGAAGCTGCGCACGCCATTTGGGCTGCTGAACACCAGCCAATCGTAATCGTCTGCCGTGTTGACCGCGGTTTGCAGTTCGCGTTCGTTCGGCGGCGGCCCCAGCGCGATCAGTGGAACGCTCCGCACATCCGCGCCGTGGCGCTCGAGCTGCTTGGCGAGATCGTCGCCGCTTTCGGCGGCGCGTGTCAGTAAAATGCGAACGCCGCGCAAAGACGCATCCACGTCTAACACCGCGTCGGACGAAAACGCGCTAGGGTAACCCGCAAGCGCTAACTCTTTTTTGCGCGTTCAAAGAAGGGAGCGGTCTGCGCGTCCAACTGACGTTGCAGCCTGTCGCTGAAAACGTCCAGATCGAGCAGCGTCTGCAACAATTGCGACTCGTCCGCTGGTTGATCGCCTGCGACGGACTCGCGCAATTTTGTCACCGGCGCATGCAGCAGCTTGTTGATGATGGAAACGCTGGCGGTGATGACGAGCTCTCGCTGCCGCTCATCCAATTCAGGCATCCGCGCGAACAGCCGGGTTATTTCCGCACCCCGGATCTCTTCAGCTTTGGATCGCAGCGCCGCGATCAAGGGCGCAGCCCCCCTTGTTCGGTACCAATGCGTGTAGGCTTGCACTTGGTCAGCGATGATGGCTTCAACAGCTGGGATCTCCCCCCGCCGGCCGAGCAGCGTTTGATCAACGATTTCGCGCAGATCCTCTAAGCGGTAGATCACCACGTGCTCCAGCTTCAGACCGCTTATCTCAACGTCGTGGGGCACGCCGATGTCGATGATCAGCAGGTTGCTGCTGCGCTCGGAAGTCGCCGCCCGCAGCATGCCGGCGTTGACAAGAGGCGTACCGTTGCCGACGGCGGTGATCAAGAGATCGGTAGCGGCCAAGGTCTCAGGCAACGCATCTATGCGGGCCGCACGCGCATGCAGCGGTGCCGCGATTGCTTGTGCGCGCCGCAGCGTTCGATTGACGACGCACAGAGAACGCGCGTTGCGCGCGTGCAGGTGCTTGCTGACGATAGCACCCATCTTGCCCGCGCCGAGCACGGTACAACGTGTCTTGCTGAGATCGCAGTGTCGCAGCGCCAGCTCAACCGCCGCGGCGCCCAGCGAAACGACGTCGCGCCCGATGGCGGTGTCGGTGCGCGCTCTCTTACCGGTTTGCAATGCTGTGCGGAACAAGCGGCCTAGATTTGGCCCCATCGAACCGGCGTGTTCGGCCAGCCGCAATGCTTCTTTTATCTGCGCGATGATCTCTGGTTCGCCGATCAACATCGAGTCGAGCCCACAGGCTACGCGAAAGAGCTGTTCGACGGCTTCTGCGCCGAGCATCGTATAGAGGTACTTGTCAAAATCTTCTACCCGCATGTTGCGGTAGGTCGTTAGGAATTCTTTGAGCTGCGCGATGCCGGCTTCAAAATCATCGACGTTCGCGTAGATCTCGAGCCGGTTGCACGTTGAGAGGATGGCTGCCTCGAGCACTGCCCCATAATCGCGCAAGGCTGCGAGCGCTGCCGCGACACGAGCAGCAGGCAGCGCGTGGCGGTCCCGCACGTGCTCAGGCGCAGTCCGATGGCTGATCCCTAAGAGAACTACCGGCATTGCAAGCGCCTTAGTCCCCCGCGCTTGGCATCCCTCGTCGCCTGCTTTTCGGCACCGAGACTATTGCACTATGACAGATGATGGGTGAGGATTGACAGCTCCGAAGCCAGGTCAATGGTACGAACGGCAACGTCCGCGTGCAGTTTCAAGCTCACCGGCGCAAAGTTCAAAATCGCGCCCACTCCCGCGCGCACCATCCGTTCGGCAGTGGCTTGCGCGACCGGGGCCGGCACCGTCACAATGCCGATTCCACAGTCCAGTGCGGGCAAGATGTCTTCGAGCTCGCCCACGTCATTGATCGCGACGCCGTGCCAGCGCGTCCCCACGAGCGCCGGGTCCCTGTCGAAAATCGCGGCGATTTTGAATTTCTCTTCGCGATATTCCAGAAATGAGGCAAGCGCGTGACCGAGATAGCCGAAGCCCACGATCGCGATACGCCACTCGCGATGCAAGCCGAGCACTCGTGCCAGCTTCTTCACGAGGGAGACAACGTCGTAACCTTGTCCGCGCCGTCCCAAGCTGCCCAAATAGGAAAGATCCTTGCGGATCTGCGTTGATGAGATTCCTCGGCCGACGCGTGCGGCGAGTTGCTGTGAGGTCAACACAGCATCGCCGTCCTGCAATGCGTCCTCGAGTCCGCGGTGGTACAAAAACAAGCGCGGAAGGCTGATGATGAGAACGCGCTCATCCGAAGCGCGAACACGGGGCCGGCGCACGGCGCCATTGGCAGCCGTCCGTTTGCTCTTTTTTTTGAGGGTCCGAGTCGCTTTCATTTTGCCGCCGCCCGCCCGCTTAGCATCTCAAACGAATGAACCGCGGCCGCAATCGTATCGCTGATATCGAACGGCGAATGCGCCAGCGAAACAAAAGCCACCTCGAATTGCGAGGGCGCGAAATAAATACCGCGTTCCAGCATGGCATGAAAAAACTTGGCATAGGCTTTCGTGTCGGAGCGTTTCGCACTTGTCAAATCGGTGACGCGACCGCCGTTGAAAAAGAATCCGCAGATCGAACCCACACGATCTATCTCGAACGGTATTTCGCTTGCGCGCGCAGCGGTCCGCAAACCGTCGCACAAGGCCGACGCCCTGGAATCCAACTGTTCGTACACGCCCGGCCTTGAGAGTATCCTCAGTTGCGCAGCCCCAGCTGCCATTGCCAGCGGATTGCCTGACAAGGTGCCTGCTTGATACACGTCTCCTAACGGCGCAAGGCGCTCCATGATTTCACGACTGCCCCCAAAAGCTCCGACTGGGAGCCCCGCGCCGATCACCTTACCAAGGCAAGTCAAGTCCGGCTTGATCTTCATAAGGTGTTGCGCTCCGCCGAAACTCACGCGAAAGCCCGTGATCACTTCATCGAAAATCAAGAGGGCCCCATGCTGAGTGGCGCTATCGCGCAGGGCTTGTAAATAACCGGCCGCTGGTTTTACTAGCCCCATATTGGCCGCGACGGGCTCGACGATGATGCATGCGATCTGCTCGCCATATTGAGAGAAGGCTTTGCGAAGCGCGCCGCGGTCGTTGTAGGGCACGACGATTGTCTGCGACGCGGTCGCCGCGGGAACGCCCGCCGATCCCGGAACTCCCAGGGTAAGCGCGCCGGAACCGGCTTCGGCTAGTAATGCGTCGGCATGGCCGTGGTAGCAACCCTCGCACTTGACGACCAGCTGCCTGCCGGTATGTGCGCGCGCCAAACGCACGGCGCTCATGCACGCCTCGGTACCGGAGTTGACGAAGCGTAAGCGTTCGATTGCGGGCATCGCCTGCACGACGAGCTCCGCCAATTCTATTTCGAGCGGCGACGAAGCGCCGAACGACGTACCCCTGCGCGCGGTTCGCTCGACCGCAGCAACGACTTCGGGATGCGCGTGGCCAGCGATCAACGGTCCCCACGACCCGACGTAGTCAATGTAATCACGGCCGTCTGCGTCATACACGCGCGCACCGTCGCCGCGAACGAGAAAACGCGGCGAGCCGCCGACTGCCCGAAAGGCACGCACCGGCGAGTTCACGCCGCCGGGAAATATCTTGCTCGCCTTCTCGAACAGCGCTTCGGAAACGGTTCTCATGCCTGCAAGCGCTGCCAATCTTCGGCGGTGTTGATGTTGGTGAGCTCGCGCTCGGCTTCGCTGCTCAACTCGAAATGGGCGACCGGCCGGCCGGCTAGCGCGGCGGTCACTCGCTTGTCTCCGCGCGCGATTGCCGCAGTAGCACCCTCTACAAACGCGGCGGTCTCGTAGAGAGCCGCGAGCGGTTCCGTTCGCCCGTCCCCGCGCCGGGGTATGACGGCAACGGGTGCGGGGTTGCTGCTCTTAGAGAGCTCTTCGTAGTATTGCTCGAGACGATCGATGAATGGCGCGCCCACAAACGGTAAATCGCCTGCGGCCGCAAAGAAAAGCGGCGTTTTCACGGCAGCGGCAGCCGAGAGCAAACCGCCCAACGGCCCGCAGTCTTCGTAGCGGTCGTGTATCATCGGTACGGGCAATACGGCGCGCAATTCTGCAGGCAGTTCGCTACGAACGCTGATGATGCAGGGGCGGTGCCGCCCCCTCGTGAGGTGGCCGAACACGTGGACGAGCAGTGGTTCGTCGTGGAATCGCAGGCTCAGTTTGCCCGGAAGCCTGCTCGCTCGACCACCGGCGAGAAGAATGATGCTGACTGCGCTAGCGGCATCCATTTTCAGGAAAGTTCCTAGGAAGGCGTGCGCGTGTTGAGGCGGCGCTGCGCGAACGAGCGCGCAAAGTAGCTGACGATACAATCCGCACCTGCGCGCTTGAAGCCGACGAGCATCTCGTCCACGACGGCAGCCTCGTCCAGCCAGCCACTTTTGGCAGCGGCCTTGATCATCGCGTATTCGCCGCTTACATTATATACCGCCACTGGAACGTTGACGGCTTCGCGTACCCGCCACAGCACATCCAAGTACGGCAGACCCGGCTTGACCATGACCATGTCCGCTCCCTCATCGACGTCTTGCAGCGCCTCTTTGAGCGCTTCACGCACATTGGGCGCATCCATCTGGTGCGTGCGGCGGTCGCCAAACGCGGGTGTTGAATCCACCGCTTCGCGAAACGGCCCGTACCATGCGCTCGCGTACTTCACGGCATACGACAGGATCGCGGTATTGGAAAAACCTTCGCGATCGAGCACGTGCCGGATCGCACGCACGCGGCCGTCCATCATATCCGACGGGGCGATGATATCGACGCCGCTTCGTGCGTACGAAAGTGCTCCTTGCGCCAACAACGCGATCGTCCGGTCATTGTCGACGATGCCATCCGCGCCTACGATGCCGCAGTGACCGTGGGACGTATATTCACATGCGCACAGATCGGCGATGACGATCAGCTCCGGCAGGGCGCGTTTGAGTGCTTCGATCGCCTGCTGCACGACGCCGTGCGGATCGCTCAGTGCCGATGCGTTCTCGTCCTTGTGTGGCGGAAGGCCGAAAAGCAGCACTGCCCTGATGCCGAGCGCAGCAGCGGCCTTTGCATCTTCCATGAGACGGTCCACAGACTGGTGGTACACGCCGGGCATGGATGCAATTTCTTGGTGCACGTTTTTGCCGGGAACGACGAACAGCGGCTCGATCAGATCGTCAACGCTGACTCTGTGTTCCGCCACCAGTCTGCGCAGCGGTTCGCTGCGCCGTATCCTGCGCGCGCGCTTCAGCGGTAAGGGCAAGCCGTCAACGTCCAATTCGACGCGATTAACCGTGATACTCATTTGCTGCCACCGTCGATGATTTGACGGCCCCCGGCCGCCAGCATTTCATCCGCCACAGCTTCCACTTGTTGTATCGCTTCCGCTGCGTCTGACGCCGAGCCACGTGTGTGTTTGCGCACGAAACGTGCGCCGTCCGTCGAAGCGATGCAGGCATCAAGCGACCACCCTGCCCGGTCGACCTCGACATGGACGCCGAGCGGCACCACGCAGCCGCCGCCGCAGCGCTTCAAGAAGCTGCGCTCCATCGCGACTGCACGTGCGGTGGAGGCGTCTTGCAGCGGAGACAGCAGTGCTCGCGTGGCGGTGTCGTCCGCGCGGCACTGTACGTAGAGCGCACCCTGGCCTGCCGCCGGAACCATCGTGTCATAGTCAAGCGCTGCTCCTCCACCGACCGTGGCGAGTAGGCCGAGGCGCTTCATCCCCGCCAGCGCAAGCAGTGCAGCATCGTAATCGCCGTTCAATACTTTGCGAACGCGGCTGTCAACGTTGCCTCGCAGCGGCGCGATCACCAGATCCGGACGGCGGATGCGCAACTGCGCCTCGCGCCGCAACGAGCTTGTTCCGACGGTCGCGCCCTGTGGCAGCATTTCAACGGATGCATAGCGGTTGCCGGGCGAGATGAGCACGTCACGCGCGTCTTCGCGCCGCAAAACAACGCCGGCGTCCAGTGCAGCCGGAATCTCCGTCGGCAAGTCTTTCAAAGAGTGGACCGCAATGTCGGCTCGTCCATCGAGCAACGCCGTCATCAGCTCTTTCACAAATACGCCATCGCCGCCGATCACCGCCAAACTGCGATTCTGGTCGGCATCTCCTTTGGTCGTGATCGGTACGATTTCAAATGTGATCGACCGCTGCTGCAGTCCGGCGATGACCAACTCGGTTTGCGCCAGCGCAAGCGCGCTCTTGCGCGTCGCGATCCGCAACGTCAACGGCGTTTCATGAAGAGCGCTTGCAGCCATGCGACCTTTTTCGCCGCGCTGTGCGTGTTTACACTTTCTCTGGAGGGTAAGACTTCAGGAAAATGGCAACTCCATCATTCTCGTGATTGCCGAAGAACAGACAACGGAGCTTCCAAACCGTTCCACCAAAGCGCGCGCCGCGGCGCCGTTGTATGCAGCCCGCGCCGCTGTTTTCGGTCTGATCGCGTTCATCTATTTTGTGCGCTTAGGCGCCGGCTCGTTGTGGGATAACAGCGAGCCGAACTACGGCGAAATCGTCAAAGAATTGCTTCGCGGCGGTGACTGGGTCACGCTCCACTATAACTTCATGCCCTGGTTCATTCATCCGCCATTGTGGTTCTGGGCGGCCGGCGCTTCGGTCGCACTTTTCGGACTGAACGAGTTTGCGCTGCGTTTGCCGAGCGCAGTCTGCGGGTTGCTGACGGCCTTTGTCGTTTATCGGGCAGGCCGCCGTCTCTACGGAGAAAAGGCCGGCTTGATCGCAGCGCTCGCGCTCGGCACAAGCTTGGAATTCATCGTGCTCTCGCGGCTCGCAATTCTCGACACCATGCTACTGCTGTTCAGCACGATAGCGTCATTGTGGATCTACTTCGCGATCCGTGACGACGACCGGCGCTCCTTTTGGATCGCAATCGTCGCTGCTGCGCTCGGCACGATGACCAAGGGGCCCGTTGCGGTGGTGCTGCCGGCGCTGACGCTTGTGATTTACGCGTTGTGGGCGCGCCGGCGGATCTTCGGAAACAGTCTACCCTGGCTTGCGGGCGTGGCGGTTTATGCGCTCATCGCGGGCGCCTGGTTCGTTGTGGAAACCATCACCGTCGGCACCGGTTTCATCGGTGCGTACTTCGGCATGTCCAACGTCGGGCGTTTCTTGTCGCCCTTTGAAAACCAACCGGGGCCGTGGTGGTATTACTTGCCGCTCGTGCTCATAGGATTTTTTCCATACGTCGCCTTCTTGCCCAAGGCGTTGAAGGCTGCCTGGCAGGCTCGCGGCGATGCCGAGCGTTATCTGCTCTGCAGCGCAATCGTACCACTCGTATTTTATTCGCTTGCGCAAACCAAACTGCCCAACTACATCGCTGTTATTTTTCCCGCCTGCGCCCTGTTGGTCGGTCGGCTGTTCGGCGAGGCGATAGAGCGCAATAGCCTGCGCTCACTGCGTGGCGCGCTCATCACGCTGCCGGTGTCCTTGATCGTTCTTACGGTTGCCTTGTTCCTCCACGGCGAGCTCAAGAACCCCGGGCCATTCCACGTCTTGGCGCCATACCTCGTGTTGCTGGGCTGGATCGTCGTTCCAACCGCCATAGCGACGCTCATCGTGACACTCGCACTCAAACGCGCCTGGATCGCCGCGGTTGGTCTTTCATTGATGATGGGTGGCTTTGCGGTCGCGCTGGTGGGAGTCATCTTACCGGTCGCAGAGACGTTCAAGCCCATGAAACCGTTTGCGACGACGGTGATGGCGCACTGGCGGGCCGGCGAGAAGATCGGCGTGCTCGGAATGACCGGCGGCATCTCATTGCTGTTCTATACCGACGGCCATGGAATTACGTTTATCAACTATACGAATGCCGATGCGACGCCCGAGACCTTCTTCAATCAGCCTGCGCGCGTGCTATGCGTCGCTCGCCCGAAAGATATCGCTGACCTGCGCCGTCACGGCATTGCGGTCTGGGTGCTTGCGCGCAACCAAAGGGTGGTATTGCTCACGAACCACCCGCCTCAGTGAATGTAAGAGATATTTTTGTTATCTATAGGAATGCAGGCTGTTCGTGCTCACGTAAATGTTGATCCCGAAGTAGCAGAACAGAATCGAAAGAAATCCGACGATCGACCACCAAGCAGCGCGCGGACCGCGCCAAGCAGGTCGTGTGTGCAAATGCAGGTATGACGCATAGATCGCCCAGGACGCCAGTGCGGCCGTCTCCTTAGGATCCCACTGCCAATAGCTGCCCCAGGCGAGGTGAGCCCACACGCCGCCCAGTATGATGCCGACCGTCAACAGGATTTCTCCGATCGCGATCACCCGATAGGAGATCACGTCGAGCTTTGACGATGCCGGCAGCATGTCGAGCCAGGATAAGAAAGCAGGCCGGCCGGCCGAATCACCGCGCGTCGCGACTGCAGCCCCCACCGATTTCCCGCCCATGAAGGCTATGCGGTCCTCATCCCACTTCTTGAGCAAGTAGAGGATGCTCGTTGAAAACCCGATGAGAAATGCCGCGTAAGAGGCGAGCACGATCGGCACGTGGATGAAAAGGAACGGACTTTGCAGCGACGGCACGAGCGGCTCGAGGCCTTTGTTCCAACCGCGCGCAAACGCAAGCATACCGTCGGTGATTGCAAGCACCAGCGGGCCCGCGAACCAAATCTTGAAGCGCGCTCCAAAGACTAAGAACAGCAGCACCGCCCAGAAAGCGACCACTGACAACGAGCCGTACAAATCGTTCCAGGCAGAGTGTTGCGGGCTGTAGTATGCGCGGACTCCCAAGCTGATCGCTTGGCAGCACAAGCCTGCGACGGTGAGCGTCACAGCCGCGCTTAAAATAAACCGGTTGCGGAAAAACCAATATGCCACGAATACCGCGGCCGCAAACACGTAGACGACGACGGCTGCTTCGTACCACGCCATGTACAGCTGTGCGTGATGCGTTAAGATGGTCTGGGCGTTGGTGTTGTATTGCGAATAACTTGTGTCAGGCATAGGCTTCCACCCGATCTTCGTGTTGCGGGTCCGGCGGTGAATATTCCGGTACGGCTTCGCGCAGACCCGTCAGCAATGTCGTGAATTCATCTTCATAAATTGCGTTGCCCTTTGTCGTCGTGGCGGCTACTTCCACCGAACTCGCGCCGCTGCTCGGCGCGACGCGAACGTAGACTTTGATGGGCACGAAGAATAGTGCCATGACAAAACCAGCGACTAGAATGACGCAGCCCAGGCCGACCCAGTATTGACCGGGATCGTAACGATACGTCAATCCGGTGGCCGGCGTCGGTGGAAGCGCCTGGACGGTAAAGCCGTCGCCCGCGTACACGCTCTGGCCAACCGGTAGTAGAATGGGCTTTGCCGTCGTCGGAATATTGTCGTGGTAGATCCAAATCGCATACTCATCGCGGGCCGGCAGCGCTACTCCGGGCGGCGTTTGCGAAGGATCCGACGGTCCCAGCAACGTGCCGTATTCGATCACACGGCTGGTGCCGGGTAGAAAAATTGCGTCTTGCGGTGCGAGCCGCCCATCGGTCCCCGCCAGTTTCACCGGCTTGCCAGCGCGCGTAACCTGCAAGTGGCCGCCAAACGTGTATGAAGCTTGATAAAAATACACGCCATCCGGCGTCACGTACGGGTGATTGACGAGGATGCTGGCGCTGGTCGATCCGTTGCGCCCCGTGAAGTTCACGTCTGATTGGAACTTCGAGGCCTGATACACGACGCCGTTAGGAGTGTGCACGGGGATGAATTGGGCAGTGAAGGTGTTGAGTCTCAAGAGCTGATCGGTATGGCTGACTTGTACGGCGTCGTTCTTGAAGAGCAGAACTTGACCGCTGAAGCCCTTGAGCCAGCCCACAAAAACGCCGAACGTGATGACTGCAAATCCTAGATGTGCCACCAGCACGCCGTAGCGCGCCCACTTTTGTTTGTGCCCGAAAAGCCATTGCGCCCCATCGATCTGCTGGGAGCGCACCCTGAATCCCCGTTGCTTGAAATATTGCGCAACACGCTCCGCGATCGTCATCGCATCGCCATGCGCTGCATATTCGTCATGCAGGCCGAAGTTGCGCGTTGGAACCGCGCGGTCTTTCGGAAAGCGCTTGGGGATTACCCGGCGGAACGTACACACCGCCATCGAGGTCAAGAGTAGCACGACGAGCGCGATGTAGGGGATGGAATGGAACACGTTCGTGAGGTGCAGGCGCACGATCACGTTGGCGACTGCGGCAGGATATTCGTCGTAATACTGCTGCGCGGGTAGGTTTTGCTTGACGATCGTGCCGACAGTAGTCGCCGCCGACCAAATCAGAAAAACGACAACGGGAAACAGAACGTTACTGAGCAGGTTGAGGATTTCTTCGCGCAGAGATTCCGTGCGGCGCGCGCTTGCAGAACTCACCACTTCGGCTTTCTCGCGCTCACTTTTGGTTACCTAGCGCGGCGTTGCGCGCGCTGCGATTTTCGGCTGCGTGATGCGCACAACGACGATGCTGATGAGATAGAGAGCCAGCAGCGGCGCCGCCAGCAGCCCCATGGTGAGAGGGTTGCCATCCGGCGCGGCGATGGCCGCTGCGATGGCGATGATGATCGTGGCGTGGCGCCACTTGCTCACCAGCATGCCGGCATTGACGAGTCCCACGCTTGCCAAAACCGAGAGGATGATCGGCAGCTGGAACATCACCGCGAAGATACCCAGCATCAGCGTGATGAAGCCGACCGTCGGCTCGAGTTGATAGGTGCCGATGAGGCCTGAACTCTGCGTGAACTTGAGCAACGCCCGCATGACAAACGGCAATACGACGAAACCGCAAAATGCCAATCCCAACACCGACATGAGAAAGCTCGGCAGTGCGAACCATACCACGCGGCTACGCACGCGACGGTCAAGCGCAGGGGCGACGAAGGCATACGCTTGGTACAAGATGATCGGAAACGTTGCGATAACTCCGACCATGATCGAAAGCTTGAGTTCCACACGAATGATTTCGGCGGGCGAGAAGACGTGCAATGAGATGCCGTGCAAGAATTCCGCCTCGACGAACTTCAGAATCGTCGGCATCAAGGGAAATGCCACGATGGAAACCACGATGACCGCGGCTATTGAGATAAGCAGGCGGCGCCGCAGCTCGGCCAAATGCTCGGTGAACGTCATCTCGACGTCGTCTGAAGCGGGCGGCACCGCGGGGACGGGCGCGTCCGCCGTCTTCGTCGACATCACCGGTTATAGACGGCTTAGATTTGCGGCGGTGTGGTCGGTGGCACGCTGCTCGCAGGCGGAACGCTGCTGGGCGACGTTTGCGTTGTGGTGCCTGCATCGGCGGACGGTGCGGTCTCGAGTGGACGTGACGCACCACGCTGCGCCGCTTCGAATTCTTTCTTCGCTTCGCCCATCGAGCGTGCCAGCTTGGGAATTCGGTCCGCGCCAAACAACAGAACCACGAGACCAACGACGATCGCGATCTCGGGTCCCGTGATGATGGCAAAAATAGGGGTCATGAATCAGCCTGCTCCTTGCTTAAACTTCTCTCTGGATATCGGAAGCCTAGACTCCGGCCCTGCCGGCTAGCATGAGAATTCGCTAAGACCTTGAGTCAGCGCTGCCAGTTCTGCCACGGCTTTTGAAGGCGGGAGCTCGTTTAGAGCCGCCTTTGCCTGATTTTCATAGTCTTTGATGATCTGCCGAGCCCTCTCGACAGCCTCGGGCGCGCGCAAAAAACTTACCAATTGCGCGAACGCCGGCGCATTATCGAGCGCGACCGTTGCCGGCTGCGCGAAGACCTGCAAGGCGGCTGCGTGTACCGGCGCATTGCGCTGTTCGAGACCGAGGATAAGGGGCAGAGTCACTTTTCGTTCTCGCAGATCGGAGCCGGCCGGTTTCCCCAGCGCCGCTTCGCTGGCGATGACGTCCAACACGTCATCGCGCATCTGAAAAGCCATCCCGAAAGCATAGCCGTACGCTCGCAGCGCGCGCACTGCAGGCAGCTGGCGCAGCGCCGGACCGCTCTTTCCGGACTTACGTTGCAACGCCACGATCGCTCCTACTTCCGCGCAGGCTGCGAACAGTTCGGCGGTTTTCTTTCCGATTATCTCGTTGTACTGGTCGCGGCTGAGCGCCAAGTTTCCGGTCGCGCGCAACTGCTTCACCTCACCGTTACAAATCTCGGACAGCATCGCAGCGAGGATCGTCGGCACAGGGTTTTCGTAGCCTTGGGTGATCTTTTTGAACACCCAGGCGAAGAGATAGTCGCCGGCCAGCACTGAGAACCGGTTACCGTGCACGCTGTTGGTTGAATCGCGGCCGCGGCGCAGGCTCGCATTGTCCACCACGTCATCGTGAATGAGCGTGGCCACGTGAATGAGTTCCATGTATGAGGCAAGGACTGGATCCAGCGCGGCATCGGGATCGCACGACAGCGCCGCCAGCATGGTGATGCGCGGACGCAAACCCTTGCCGCCCGCATCCAGCATTGCCCAAACGGCACCCGCTATCTGTGCATTTTCTTGCGACAGCTCCTCGCGCACGAATTGTTCGACGACGCTGCGTATCGTGCTCGATGCAGAGTTTTCAAGCATGATGCATCGCAGTCGCGGCAGCGTGCTGGCTGAATGGCGGGTCTACGGTTCGCGTGCTGTTCAGCGGTGCTGCGCCCACGTGGAGGGTGGCCACGCCGCCCATGAGCGGGATGGCGCGTACGCTTGCAAATCCGTTGGCACGAAACATACCGGCAAGCGTCTGCACGTCCGGAAAATTTATCAATGACTGGGGAAGGTAACGGTACGCAGCCGCGTCGCCGCCGATAAGACCGCCGATGACGGGAATCGCGCCATAAAAATAGGCGAAAAATGCCCTGCGCAGGATTGCATTGTTTGGCTTGCTTACTTCTAAGTTTACGAAGCTCGCGCCCGGTTTCAAGACGCGTGCGATCTCGCGCAAACAGGCTGGGATGTCGACGATGTTGCGCAACGAGAACGCCATGCTGGCGCCGTCAAAGCTTTCATCAGGCAACGGCAATTGCAAAACATCGGCTTGTTGATAGCTGATGTTGCGCATTGGGTGGCGGCGCGCGACGGCGAGCATTGGTTCGCTGAAATCGACCCCGACCACACTGCCGCCAGGCACCCGGCGCGCAAGCATGCGTGTCGACGCACCCGTGCCGCAACACAGGTCGAGCAGTTGCCCGCTCTCCGTCGTAGCAACGCAAGCCGCCGCACGTTTACGCCACAGCGCATCCATGCCTCCGGTCATGACCGTATTCGCGAGATCGTAGCGCCTTGCGATCTTGCCGAACATATCGCGAACGGCGCTTCCTTTATCCATGCATTGCCGCCAAAGTGGAGATTGGTTCGCTGCCCTTCGGATGGCCGAAAAGTCTTTCCTGGAAACGCAACGCGATGCTGCGACATTTGCGCTCGCGCGTGTTTGCTCTTGACGGCAATAGATCGGAACGTGAAGGGCGCGCATGGCCGACTTACAAGTGACCGTTGGCGCTGCCGCGCGTGACGCATGGTGCTCCGCGTTCGATGCTGCCCAATCAAGCATTTGCGCGGAATTTTACCGCGTCACAGATCCCGCGGTGATTGCTAGTCTCAATGCTGCGGCCGAACGCGGCGTGCAAGTTCATGTCGAAGTTGAGGGATTACCCGACCGTTACCACCGCGCAACGGATGCACACGCTGATGCAACCGCGACCAGCGATTCGAAAGACCAGACCCGCGCTCGTTTTTCACCGCTCGTACACGTCGACGTGTCCGCTGATCCGGCTGTCTTATTGCACGCAAAGGCAGCGCTTATCGACGATCGCCAAGCCCTCATCGCAACTGCTAACCAAACACCGTCGGGTTTCTATTCACCGGGCGAGGTCGTTGTGAGCGACACCAATCCTTTAGATGTCGCAGCACTTGCGGCTGCATTGGGTCGCAAAGACCCCGGGCAGAGTGCATGTTTTGTTTCCGGACCGGGAACGCAGTTGCGCGCGAGGATCGACACACTGTTTGCATCATCTGCAGACTTGAGCATTGCGGTCGAAGATTTATCGGATCCGGTCATCGTGCGTCGCTTGGAAGAACGCCTCAGCGCAGGTCACAGCGACCGCTTGCTTATCAATGCCTGTAAAAAAGTATCTCCCACTGAGGCGCGGGCAATTCGCGAACTCGAAGCAGCGGGTGTTGCAGTGCGTGCCTTACCGCGGCAATACATGCATGAGAAGTACATCGATGCCGGCGACACGATTTATGTGGGATCCGCCAACCTCACCCACAATGGGTTGGACGAGGCGCGCGAGGCGGCGGTCGTCGCATCACCCCATTGTTTTGACGACGGTGCAGCGTCGTTGCGCGCTGATTTCGAAAGTAATTGGAGGCGCGCGACCGCTGTTAGATTACGCGGCTGCGTGCCGCAAGCTTTGGAAAAAGCCGCATAGCATTTTCCGAACTCGCAGCAGCAACGTCTTGCGGCGCAAGGTCGCGCAACCGCCCGAGAACTTCGCAGGTGAACCGCACGTAGCCGGGCTCGTTGCGTTTCCCACGATACGGCACGGGCGCGAGAAACGGGCAATCGGTTTCTAAGACGATTTGTGACAGCGGTAAGCGGGTGGCCGCGTCGCGCAGCGCCAGGGAATTCTTAAAAGTCAGCACGCCGCCGATGCCGAGAAAAACGCCAAAATCATCGATGAAACGTTTGCCCACTTGATACGATTCGGTAAAGCAGTGGACGACCGCCGGTGCATTCTTGGCATAGTGGCGTGCCAAAAGCAGCGCTAAATCTTCGTAAGCGTCGCGGCAGTGAATGATCGCCGGCAGCTGATGTGCGCCCGCCAATTCGAGCTGCTCGGCGAAGATTTTTCGCTGGTGCTCGGGAGTGGAAAAGTTGTAGTGATAGTCCAAGCCCATTTCGCCGACAGCCACGACGCGGTCATCGTGCAGCAAAGGTTCGAGCCATCTAAGGTTCGCATCGTCGCTCAGGTGAGGATGGACTCCGACGGCCGCGGCAACCATTGGATATTGATCTGCAAGTGACAGCGTCGCGCGACTTGTCGCCTCATCTTGCCCCGCAGAGACGATGGCAGCCACGCCGGCATCTTGAGCGCGCCCTATCGTTGCGGTTAAGTCGCCGGCAAACTCCGGACCATCCAGGTGCGCGTGTGTGTCAACGAGGACGCCTCGCCAGAGCTGCGTGTTTTCCACCCGCGTCTACGATGCCGCGTACTCGGTCCGCGGAAACAGCGCGCCCGGCACATGGGTTTGAACTCCGGGTTCCAGTTGCCCCCAGCGCAACGTCTTCTCCCATGGCTGTCCGGGCACGCCGCTTTGCCCAAGCGCTCGCCAGATCGTTTCTGCGCTCGCGGGCATGAAGGGATACGTCAAGGCGGCGATCCAGCGCAGGCCTTCGCACAGGTTGTACAGCGTTTCGTCCAGCAGCTTGTCGTTGCCGTCTTTGTGCAGCGTCCACGGTTTTGCTTGTTCGACGTACAGGTTCAGCGCGTTGACACGTTCCCAGATCGCCGTCAGCGCTTCGCGATATTCCACCCGCTCGAGGGCGCTGCGAGTGGCTTCGGCAGCAGCCTCGAAGGCGACGTTGATTTCGTCGCCCGCGCTTTTCGCTGGGATCTTTCCGTCGCGATAACGGGCAAGCATCGAGAGCACCCGCTGCACGAGGTTCCCAAAATCGTTCGCAAGCTCCGCGTTGTAGCGGCGCAGTAGAGATTCTTCGGTGAAGGCAAAGTCCGTGCCAAAGGGAGCCTGCGCGAAAAGCACATAGCGCACCGCGTCAACGGGAAAATGTTCGAGCAATTCAGCCGGCCGGATCACGTTGCCCAAGCTCTTGCTCATCTTCTGCCCTTCCATCGTTATCCAGCCATTGGCAAAGACGAGCTTTGGCAGCGGCAAACCAAGCGCCATGAGGATTGCGGGCCACAATATCGTGTGAAAGCGCAAGATCTCTTTGCCGATCAGCTGCACTTCCGCCGGCCAGAAGCGCTTGAACCGCTCCATATCGTGCGGATAGCCGGCCGCGGTTATGTAATTGCAGATCGCGTCGAACCAAACATAAATCGTTTTGTTTTCACCCGGAATCGGAATGCCCCAGGTCACCCCCGCGCGTGAGACGCACAAATCGTCTAAACCGCCGCGTAACATCGAAGCCATCTCGTTAAAGGCGCTTTCGGGCCTCACCCAGTCGGGATGCGCGTTGAAATGCTCGACCAGCCGGTCGCGGTATTGCGATAGCTTGAAGAACCAAGCGTCCTCGGACACCCACTCAACCGGACGGCCGCACTCTGGGTTCGGACAATGTCCGTTGACGAGTTTTGCCTCAGGCCAGAATGTCTCATCGTTGCGGCAGTACCAGCCTTCATAGGTGCCTGGCACGATGTCGCCTTGCTCCCGCAGCTTGAAAAAGATGCGTTGGACCGCAGCTTCGTGATAGCCGTCGGTGGTGCGGATAAATTGGTCGTATTGGATGTTGAGTAAAGCCCAGGTGGATTTCCAACGCTCGACGATTTCGTCGCAGAATTCTTTCGGAGTCTTGCCCGCTTGTGCGGCCGCGTCGGCAATTTTTTGCCCGTGCTCGTCTGTGCCGGTGAGAAAATGTGCACGACAGTTGCCGGTGACGCGATGATAGCGCGCGAGGATGTCAGCCGCTATCGTGCTATACGCGTGGCCGATATGCGGCGTGCTGTTCGTGTAGTACAGCGGGGTCGTGAGATAAAATGTATCTTTTGCCATACAGTGTACTTTTTTTCCGTCAGGCTACTGAGGAAGCCTGCTCTCGCTCCCATCCGGCTGGTCGTGCGTTGCTAGCCGGTAGAGATCGTTCTTTGGCAAACCCGTAGCCAGCCGTAGCGCATCTGCGATGACCCGCGCGCTTACGCCGTTGCGGCGCAACAGCGCAACTGCTTGCGCGACGTTTTGGAGGTCTGGCGGCTGCTCCACGTCGGACCCTGCGCCTTCCAGCACGAGCGTAAATTCACCACGGTAATCCTTGAGATCGCGCATGACCTCGGCTGCCGTTCCCAAGAGATGCTGCTCGAATTTTTTCGTGTATTCGCGAACCGCAAACATGCGCCGCTCCGGCAGCACTTGCGCCACATCTTCGAGCAGGTCGGCAACGCGGTGCGGCGCCTCGAACCATACGACCGCGGCCGGTTCGCCGCGCAACGTCTCTAAGTATCGCCTGCGTTGCGCACTCTTGCGTGGTGGAAAACCATCAAAACGGAAACGCGCGGCGTCGAACCCGGACAATACCATCGCACCAACTGCAGCGCTCGGTCCCGGCAAGACGTCGATGGTGGCGTTGCTGTCGCGAGCGGTACGTACCAACTCTATGCCCGGATCGGAAATTCCGGGCATGCCGGCGTCGGTGATCACGGCGACGCATTTACCGGCGTTGAGCAGTTTCTTCAACTCCGCCAAGCGTGCTGTCTCCACGCGTTCGTGGAAGGAGCGCAGCGGCTTTTTGATCTCATAGTGGCGCAGCAATGTTTCCGAGACGCGTGTGTCTTCGGCAAAGATCACGTCGCACTCGCGCAGCGCGCGCAGGGTCCGTAGGGTGATGTCTTCCAGATTGCCGAGCGGCGTCGGACACACGATCATCCGGCCCCGCGGCTCGCTCGTCACATTGGCCTACTTCGGTGTCGAAGACAAGAACAGCACGTCGGTAATTTTCGAGCCGCTCCACAGATAGAGCAAGTCTTGACTGCGACGGCTGTTAGAAAAGTTGTTAGGCAAAAAACCAGCCACACACTGGCCGCCTTCTTGCCGGACGCTGTCGTAGACAATTCCGATTGAATGCGCGGCATGAAGTTTCTTGGCAAACGGTTGAGAGTCTGCATAGGAGGACGCTGAGTAAACCCGCCGCAGGCGGTCGCGCATGCTGCGAATATCGTGAAATTCTCCTTGCGCATCCAGACGGTATGCGCTCATCGGCAAGAACATTGCCGGCTCCGACGTAGCGCGCAAGAACACCTCACGATGATAACACGTCTCCGCTATCGCCGTTTTTAGTTTATGCCCCGCGTAGAGCACGCCATAGGAAACATCAGAAAAGCGGCTCCCGCTCGGATTTGGATGCGCAAAAGGTGCAAGAATGATATCCGCATTGGTCGCTCCGCGAAAGACGGCGAATTGCGGCGAGCTTTTTTGCAAACGCACCCGCTCGTTCGTTAGCGCTTCGACCGCGTCAAGTTCTCCAAAGTCCTCGGCGGGAGCTACGCGCGCATAGATGTTGACTCGTGGCAACCGGGTTGGGATGACGCGCCAGCAAGGATGCCAGCGTCTCCGGTTGACTGGGATCATTACGCCCACCCGCCGCGCTGCGCATCGAGGTATTGCCGAACAACGAATAAATCGGCGACGTTACCGGAAAGCATGCGTTCAAGGGCGCTCCTGCCGCGAAAGATCAAAGTTTGGTTGGGCTTACGAATCCAGCCGTCGGCAATACCAGGATCTGGGAAAAGAATCTGCAGCGCCTTATAGATCCCAAGGATATACGAAACACGTTCCAGGGTATCGTGGGGCAGAGCAGCCGGTGGCGACTTACGCCAGTGGTAGAACGTGGAGGGAGCGCTCAACCCCAAAAGCTTTATCTGCTGATCAACGTTAAGATCCCAAAGTTCAGCAATACGGAAAAACGCGGCCAGTGCCGGCCTTGCTCCAACTTTTGCTCCCGAGGAAATGCTTTGTTTGTTGATTGTTTTTCGCATTACAATATTGGAGTTGATTTACATTTTACTCCAATTAGGCAAAAATGTAATTGCCTCCTGCAACGTAGGGACGGGGCCGCTTGTGGCTCACCAACGAGTGGCAGGGCCCAGACCTGAGCATAAATGAGGCGTCTACACCGTAGTTGAACGCAGGTCTTTGTGGTACTTCTCTCTGCGGGAGTTCTGAAGCAATGATACGATCGTTTACTTGGTTATTGATTTTGCTCATAGGACTTTCGGGTCTTAGTGCTTGCTTAGCGTCGAATGCTTTGCCGAGCATCGGGCGTACGCAGCTAGTCCAGCTAAACTCTTTGGGGTCGCGAGTTCAGGAATATACCATTCCGCATGCGGCATATGTAACCGACATAGCGAGCGGCCCGGACGGTGACCTGTGGCTTACGGTCGGTTTCGCAACCTTCAACGGTATAGGTGAAATTGCAAAAATTAGCACGACGGGATCGGTTACCGAATATCCCAATAATTGTTGCATTGGCTGCAATTTTATCACACCCGGTCCAGACGGTAACATGTGGTTTACTTGCGCGACGAGCAATCCCGTTCCAGCCGCGGGCGCTGTCTTCGCGATAACGACCTCGGGGCAGTATCTCTTTCCACTGGGTGGAGGTTACGCATCCGGTCGCGAGTACGATGGTATTGTGAGCGGATTGGACGGCAACATTTATTTTGTTGACGAAGCAGCTCGATGCTGCGGCGCACCTCCGCAAATTGATGGTATTGACTTGCACCACGGAAGCCAACGGTTTGTTGTTGCTCAGTTGCCGCAGGACGCTTCGATTCAACCAGTTTATTTGACTCAAGATGAAGACAATAATCTCTGGTTCAATAATCAGGCATTCGAAGGATGCGCAGAGATGCTAAAGACTACCTTAGGCGGCAAAGTAAGCTCCTATTGCGTCCGACCCGGCCAACCAAACTCGGGACCCGTCGCCGTAGGCTCGGATGGGAATATTTGGTTCACCGAAAGGTCGACTAGTAAGATCGGCCGGATAACGCGGGCCGGCAAGATTCGTGAGTTCAATATTCCAAGCCCAGCCTTGGACATCACGCCAGGGCCCGACGGCGCACTATGGTTCACGGAGATGGAAAAGATAGGTCGCATTACGACAGGCGGAGTCGTCAGTGAGTTCAATCTGCCTGACGATATTCAGCCTAAGAGGTTGATAACAGGCCCTGATCACAATATTTGGTTCACAGAACAGCAGCACTTTTTCCAGATCTCCAAAAAAATCGGCGTTCTGCGATTGCACTAACGATCGTCATTCACTAAGAGGGCGGCACCTAGCCGCCCTCATTCTGTATTAGAACCGTTAATTTGCCTACCTTTGCTTCGGGGGTTCCGGCGCGCCGATGCTTGGATTGTTCGTGTCAGTCGAGAAAGTCTGACCCACGACGCCGATTGAGCTAGGTCCTGTAGCTTGACCCATAACGGTAATCGCTCGGTTGGTAGGGCTCGTTGACTTTACAAAGATTCCAACGGCCCCAGCTGTATTCCCAACCAAACCCACAATCGCCGACCCGACTCCCGTGTCGGTGGCCGTGAAAACTGGTCCGGTGTTTTCCGTAACCGTGACTGGTGGTGTCAGCACCGTGCCTGACGCGACCGCTATTACGGGGATCAAGACGAGTATGCCCAAAATCAAAAGCATTGTCTTATTTTAGCGAGTTTGGGCATAATACCAACTGCAGCGGGTAAGGCTAAAAGCACCAAATTCACCACGTTGGACCAAAATTGAAAAGAACGCTCATGAATCGGGCAATCCCATTGTTAATCGGTCTCGCCCTGATGAGTGCGGCCGCCGTTGCTGGCTGCGGCGGCGGCTCGTCATCTGCCGTCTCTGGCCCTCTCTCGCATCCGAATGGCGTACCGTCGCCTGCGGCAACGACCTCGCTAATGCCATCTCCAACTCCGACGCAATCGCTGCTTGGGACCATTCCGAGCCACGTGTTGACGGCGGATTATTTTTACAGTTTCTACGGACGTTCAGCGGCTAGTTACGCGCCTTGGGTGACGTGGGCGGAGGCGAGTGTCAATACGGCAACCACTCTAGCTTCCGTGGGCATTAAGACGATGATGTACGCCAACCCCAACCGCGAGCGGCCGGGAGATCCGCTGTACACGAACGATGAGAGCACGTTTGCGCATGACTGCAATGGCGTTCGCGTAAGCAGTGCGGGCGGCGTTCCACCGTACCTGATGGACCCCACGTCCCCGAACCTGGAAGTGCTGTATAGCAACCTCATAAGCACCACGCTCGCGCAAGCCCACTTCGACGCGATTTTCGAAGACAATGCGGATGATGTTTATGGGTTATCTGGGCTGCCTTGCAATTATAGTGCTGCCAGTTGGTTAGCAGCCTCGCAGACGCAAATCCAAAACCTTGCGCAGCCAGTCATCTACAACGCGTTGGGAGTGGTGTCCGGTAATACTGTCTCGCCGGCGATCGCCCTTAATCAGGTGAGCATCGGGGGAATGATGGAGTCCTGCTACGACTCTGTGTTCAACCCACACCAGCTCTTCGGACTTCAGTGGACGATAGCCGAGAATACTGAGATCCAAATGGCGCAACAGCATAAGTTGTTCTTCTGTTACGCGAACGATACTGTCGCTGCATCTGCTTCCACTAACCTACGCACCTTCGTAGACGCTTCTTTCTTACTGACGTACGACCTCAACACCAGCGTGCTCTGGGAATATTTCTCTACGGGTTCCGGCTTTCACGTAGAACCGGAGTCCGAGCTGGTCGCGACCGCGCCGCTTTCGTCTGCACCGCCGGACATTACGTATCTGCGGACGTCGACCGGCGTTTATGGAAGAGAGTATGGCGCTTGTTTCCTAGCCGGGCAGCCTGTGGGTCCCTGCGCCGTTGTCGTTAATCCTGATAATAGTGCGCCCCACGCTTTTCCGTATAGCGCCTACCAGCATACGCTTCAGCTCACCGGAGGCGGCATTCTCGATGGCGCTACGATTTCGACCGCCGGTCCGCCGCCGCCAACCAGCGTAGCGCCAATGGGCGCAGCTATCGTCTTTCGCTAAGAAACTAGTTTCGTTCTAAAATCTTGAACGCGTAACCAATTTGCGTTCTTAAACGTGGAGCGGTCGGATTGGAGCCGGCGCAACCTGACGTCGTAACCTTGGCAACTCCACCATTGGCAAGCGAGCCGCGCGCGATCCGAACGGCTTTGCCACGATTCGATAACTGAAGGCCACCGTTGAATGTCCTCCATGGCTTTCGCGCACGGCAAAGCCGGTCGTAGATTTCTGCGTTACGTAGAGGACGTTGGCGTCACCTTCGGGCGTAATAAACACCAAATAGTTAGCAGTCTGTTCCACGACATTCACAAACTTCGCATCGAGGCGCACGTATGCTTGGCCGTTGCTAAGTTGCGCTTCGCCAAAGTCTTCGACCGTCGGCTGGCTCACCGTAGGTGCATAGGTGATCACGGCTCGTCCCCCGCTGGTCGCAGTTGGCGCCGAGCAACCGGCAACGCAGGAGTCGTTTTTCTGGTACTCACCGCTAATGTCAACGGACCCCTCCGCCGCCCTGAGCGCTGCCCTGCCGACGGTCAGTCCTCCCGTTAGGGCGACACTGCCATCGGTATCGACAATCATGCCGCCGTTGGTAACTCGGTTGAATGCAGAAATAAGGGGCCCGTTTGGATTGTCGGCCGTAACGTACAAATCGAAGACAAAGCTGCTATCGTTTTCTATGACGGCGCCCGATCCGTTGGTGGAAAATCCCACGACGCCGTTGCCTTGCGTCACTGTGCCGGAAACGCCGGTGCCGCTCGTCGCAAAGCCAGAGACACCGGTCCCAAAAGTAGACGTCCCACGGACGCCGCTATTAAAGGAGGTAGCGAACGTGCTTTTGTCTTGCCCAACGACGCCCGCGGTCGCGCCTTCCGGGGATTCACTGAAAAAGGTGGTCACGCCGACGACACCGTTGCTCCCTGGCGAAGTACCGTAGACCCCCGGCCCTGTATTAGAAAAACCCCGCACGCCCGATCCCCGCTTCGACGTGCCGCGGACGCCGCTATCGAAGCTGCCCGACGTGCTTAAGTCGGCGCCTTCCACACCGGCCGCAGCGCTGGCTGGAGACGTGCTAATCTCACTTGTCGTTCCGACGAGACCATTACTAGTGACAGCCGCGCCTGTCAGACCCGGACCGGAACCGTTGTTGTCGTACTCGATGCAAGGCTTGGCGCTCATGCAGGTCGGCTCAGCAACCCCGCGCGCTCTACCTTGGTCTGACCCCTTGGCTCCGATAGCAAAAAGGCAGACCAAGCAAAGCGGAATACCCAAGAAAACAGTCTTCGATCGCTTGCTTAACATTTTAACCATCCTATATTAAAGCCGGTGAAGCGAGGGTGCTTTACTGGTCGGCACTCGCAAATCATACCGGCAAGCATACCCGTGCTCGACATATTTATCACGCCTTGGGCCGCTTTTTAGCCTAGGCAAAAGAAAATGGCCTCGTACCACAACTAAGAGAAAAAGGTCCCACTCAGCCGTCGGCCGGTTACTAAAGAGGCAGCATTGTATGCCGCAGCTGCTTCGAGCCCATGGGTTTGTCGTTCCACAGGAGAACCTCGGCCTAACTTTGTGTTTCCCCAATGGCGCCTACAATAGACCGTACTGGAAGCAGCATCGCGTAGTAAAGAAAGCGAGACCATCGTGGATCCTCAGAAAACAGCCCTAGTGTTGATCGAGTACCAAAACGACTTCACGTCCCCAGGCGGCACGCTCCATGAGGGCGTGAAGCAAGTCATGGAAAGCACCCCACATGCTCGAAAACACCAAAGAGACGGTCGAGCAAGCACGCGCGGCCGGCGCGCTTATCATACACGCGCCGATCAGTTTTACTCAAGATTAGCACGAGCTGACGCCGGAGCCTTACGGAATTCTTAAAGGAGTGGTCGACAGCAAGTCTTTTCGGCAGGGGACCTGGGGCGCAGCCATCGTTGATGATCTAAAGCCCGCTCAAAATGACATCGTGGTTGAGGGCAAGCGCGGACTTGACGCTTTCGCAAGCACGAATCTCGATTTTGTCTTACGCAGCCGAGGAATTACTAACGTTGCAATCGGCGGGTTTCTCACCAATTGCTGCGTCGAATCGACGATGCGAACTGCCTACGAAAAGGCTACAACGTTATCACGCTCAAGGATTGCACGGCAGCACTCAGTGAGGAAGAGCAACGTAATGCCGTGGAAAAAAATTACCCGATGTTTTCGCGGCCGGTCAACCACCGCGAGTTCCTAGGGGAACTCGGCGCTAAAAAACCCACCAAAGATTAACGCTGTTCGCATTTAGTTCAGCGAATCAAGCCCAGCTCAGAGAACTGGCCTATGATGCGCTCGACATCTTGAGCCACCGTCGGAGCGTCGCCGTTCATCTCAGCGCACAGAGCATTGGCGATGTCTGATTGAGTCCGGTTCCCGTCACAAAGCTTGAGTATTTTCGCGGCGGTCGAATTCAAGACGTGCAACTTGTCGTTGGTGGGGTCATGCACGATCGACTCGTCACCGACAACACGAATCTCAAGTGTTTCAAGCGCCTGCGGTTTCTGGGCGGACTTCATACGTTGCTATTACCTTCTTATCAGTAATGCCCCAGCGTTCCGTCCATCTTTGCTCGATCAACGGCACGCTGAAAGACGAGTAGTGAAAATGGCAAGAGAATCATGGTCGCCACGCTCAGCCAGATGGCATCGTGCGAAAGCTGCCCCATCGTAGCACCGTGCACCGCCCCGCGGATTCCATTCAGAGCATGCGTAAGTGGCAGAGCCCTCGATATGAACTGCAGCGGCAGAGGCAATAGGCTCACTGGAAACAGCACTCCGCCTAGCAATTGGGCACCGCCGCCCATGACGAAATTCGTTGGGCCAGTCTGTTTGAAGGTCATCACCGTAGCAGCTGACAGAACCCCGAGCGGGGACATGCATGCAATCGTCAGGATGAGAAAGCACAAAACGGAGAAAACGTTGACGTAGTCGAGGTCCAACCCAAAAAAGACAGTCGCCAGAACAATATAGCACGTCACTTGCAGCGTCGTGAGGAAAAATGCCCAAACGCCGGAAGACAAGATGATAAGTGAGAGGCTGGTTGGCGTCGCGAGGATCGCCTCCAGTGTGCCGAGCATCTGATCGCCGCGTATTGACCGCTGGAAGCTTTGCAATGCCGTGGATTGATAATTCACAAATGCGAGACCCACGACGACGTACTCGAAATACGATCCCTTGTGCCCCATGAACCCGAATTTGTGTGAAGGCGGCACAAGCTGTGAGATGAACCAGAATCCGGTGACACTCACAGCGATTCCTACCCACTGCATCCAAAAGCTCATCCTGTAGGAGAGCGCCAAGCGAGCGTCACGCAAAAAAATCGCGCCAACCTTACTCCACATCGACGCCGTCACACCACATCATCATTGTCATCCTGAGTGACATCCGCAAAAACGTCAGCCGGTCGAATGCGTTGCGCCTCGAAGGAAAGCACCGAAGCGCCATTGGCGCTCACCGTACGAAGCAGTTCGTTGAGCGAAGGCGTAGAAAGCTCGAGCTCAACTTCAAGGCTCACGCCACCGAGTTGAGACTTCGTTGATACACCGAGAACCCCGGGCAAAGCGCGAGTTCGCTCAAGCAAGTCATCGCTCACGCGATCGAGGATGATGTGATAGCGCTGTTGTCTATTGATCGCCTGAGCTCCCAGCGACTGAGGTGGCCCAAGCGCGACAATGGCTCCCTTATTAAGAATTGCAATGCGATCGCAAAGGCTCCAGGCTTCCTCCAAAAGGTTGGTCGCAATAATGACGGTCTTGCCGCGTCGCCCGACGAGTTCGTGGCGGATAAAATGGCGTATGCTTTCTGCGTGCGTCGGATCTACCGCGCGCGTTGGTTCGTCTAGAAACAGAATAGCTGGATCGGACAGTAACGCGCGAGCGATTGTGAGCCGTTGGCGCATTCCTGACGAGTAGCTGGCAAAACGACGATCGAGGTCGGCGTTGAGATCAACTTGCTGCACTACCTCACGGATTCGTCGGTCGAGAGCCGGACCACGCAAACCTGCGAGCGTTCCGAAAAACTGAAGATTCTCAAGGGCCGTGAGTCGATAATAGAAACTGCGATCCTCGCTCGTGCACAATCCGATCCGGCCGCGGACTTTCTCCCCTTCCACGGTCGCATCAATGCCGTCGATTCGGATGCTGCCCGAGTCCGGCAACGTCAGGGTCGCCAGCATTTTTAAGAGCGTTGTCTTGCCGGCGCCGTTGGGGCCCAGCAAGCCGAAAAGCTCGCCGCGGTTGACGCGCAACGAAACGTCTCGCAAAGCTTTTCGGCGGGGCGGCGCACCGCGGTGCTTGAGCCAAAAAGAAAATCGATGTGATTCCGGAAACGTCTTAACAAGGTGCTCAGCCACGATAGCTTCGTCACCCGGCGATTGCTGCGTTATCTGAGATGATTCCATCAATCGATTAGTAACGGAAGCAGCCCGTAGTGTTAATACAAGTGTTCAACATAACCCGGCGTTCGTAAAGTTAATCCCTCCGACGCGAATCGCCTAGGGACCATCGGAGGCGACCAAACGCGACCATTGGCCCGCCGGGCGAGACGATTGGCGCCAGGGGTACCTGCCCGCGTCTCTCCAATCGTTTTTCATTACAGGGAGAGGTAGCCACGAACCTGCGGTCCACTTTTAGGCGCATTGTTCCAACGTCACTGAGACAGTCTTTATGGGGCTTTCGCCAGAGCCTCATACTTGACTATGGGATTAGCCATAAGAGCGCAGTTTTCTTGGCCGGATCGGGTCGAAGCGGTACAACCTGGATCGCGTCGCTAATCAACTATAAAGGCGACTATCGCTACATAACCGAGCCCTTCAATCCGGAGCATACGCCTGGCTGCGAGAGTTTTAACTATGCGCTTTACTTACGGCCGGAAAACCGCACTGACAAGTATTTGCGGCCGGCTCGACAGCTAATCACGGGCAGAGCCGGCTATAACAGACTTACCCACCAATTCAACAAGCGTCACCTGTGCCGTAAGCGTCTGATCAAGGAAGTACGCGCTCATTTGTGGCTGAAATGGCTACACGTCCAATTTCCAGGACTGCCCATCATCCTGTTGCTCCGGCACCCGTGCGCCGTCGTACTCTCCAGGACGAAGCGTAAGCTTCCAAACTTTTTTGACGACTTATTCGCTCAAAAAGAGCTGTTTGAAGATTTTCTCCAGCCGTTCCGACACGAAATCGAGCAGGCCGGTTCCGCCAGCGACTGGGAACAGCGCATGTTTGCATGGTGTATCCAGCATTACGTGCCGTTGCAACAGTTTAGAGAAGGTGATATACACCTGGCGTTTTACGAGCATTTCGCGGAAAATCCAAGCGCGGAGCTCCGTCGATTGTTCTCGTTTCTCGGTCGGTCGTATGACGAGACTATTTTCGATACTCTTAAGCGGCCTTCGCCGGTGACCCGAAAAGGCGCGGCGATTTTGACAGGTGAAAGCCTCGTGGCACGTTGGAAAAACGAAGTTCCGGAGTCGGTCGTACGGCGCTCCTTTGAGATACTCTCAATATTTGGGTTGGATAAGATTTATTCCGAAGACGCGATGCCGAATGCAGCCAACGCCCTTGCTATGCTGCGGCGCAGCGAAAGCCAGCGATGAACCTCCGACCAACTCTTAGGCGCATTGTTCCATCGTCGATGAGAACCTCACTATGGCGCTTGCGCCAGCAAATTATCATTGACTACGGATTTGGCAATAAGAGTGCGGTCTTTTTGGCCGGATCTGGCCGCAGCGGCACCACGTGGATTGCGGCGCTGATCAATTATCAAGGGGATTACCGCTACATCAACGAGCCCTTCCACCCAAAGCATACTCCTGAGTGCAAGAATTTCAATTACGCTCTGTACTTGCGACCGGAAAATCGGGCGATCGAGTATTTAAGAGTCGTTCGCCCCTTGATAACTGGTAGGGCCGGCTACAACAAGCGTACTCACCAGTTCAACACGCGTCAACTGTGCGGGCGGCGACTAATCAAGGAAGTACGCGCTCATTTGTGGCTGAAATGGTTGCATGTCAAATTTCCCGGGCTCCCCATCATACTCTTGATGAGGCACCCTTGTGCAGTCACCCTTTCCAGGGTCAAGGGAAAACCAAAACATCCAAACTTTTTTGAAGACTTGTTCAGTCAGAAAGAGCTATTTGAAGATTTCCTGCAGCCGTTTCAGCGCGAAATCGAGCAGGCCCGCTCTGCGACCGATTGGGAACAGCGAATCTTCACTTGGTGTATCCAACATTACGTGCCTTTGCAGCAATTTAGAAAAGGTGAAATACACCTGGCATTTTACGAGCAATTCGCTGAAAATCCGAGCGAAGAGCTTGGTCGAATGTTTGCGTTCCTGGGCCGAACATTTGATAAAAAGGTTTTCGAAGCGCTCAAGCGGCCTTCGCCCGTGACCCGAAAAGGCGCAGCAATTTTGACGGGTGAAAGCCTCGTAGCGCGGTGGAAAGACGAGGTTCCGGACTCGGTTGTGCGACGCTCCGTTGAGATTCTCTCAATTTTCGGGTTGGATAAGATTTATTCAGACGATGCCATGCCGAACTCGGCCAACGCCATCGCAATGCTGCGGCCTAAATCATGAACATCCGATCCGCGTATAACCGCATTGTTCCACGGTCGATGAGATTGTCTCTATGGAACGTTCGACACTTTCGCCAGCGAATTATTATAGATTATGGATTGAGCCATAAGAGCGCAGTTTTTTTAGCCGGATCAGGCCGAAGCGGTACTACATGGATCGCGTCGCTGATCAACTACCGAGGCGAATACCGCTATATCTTCGAGCCCTTCAACCCCAAATACACGCCTAGCTGCAAGGATTTTAACTACTACCTATATTTGCGACCGGAAGATCGCGCCGACAAGTATTTTCGACAGGCGCGCTCACTAATAACAGGCAGGGCCGGCTACAACGGGCCCACCCACCGGTATAATAAGCGCCACCTGTGCGGGCGGCGTTTGATCAAGGAAGTCCGCGCTCATCTGTGGCTGAAGTGGTTGCACTTCCAATTTCCAGGGCTGCCCATTATTCTCTTAATGCGACACCCCTGTGCGAATTTGCTTTCGAGGATCAAAGGAAGACTGCCGAATTTTTTTGAGGACTTGTTCAGTCAGAAAGAGCTGTTTGAGGACTTTCTACAGCCGTTTCAGCGCGAAATCGAACAGGCCCGCTCCGCCACCGAGTGGGAACAACGAATGTTTGCATGGTGCATTCAGCATTACGTGCCTTTGCATCAGTTCAGGAAAGGTGAGATACACTTGGCGTTTTACGAGCAGTTCGCGGAAAATCCGAGCGAAGAACTCCGTCGGATGTTTTCGTTTCTGGGTCGGTCGTTTGATGAGAGCATCTTCGAGGCGCTTAAGCGGCCTTCGCCCGTAACTCGCAAAGGCGCGGCAATTTTGACGGGTGAAAGCCTCGTAGCGCGTTGGAAAAACGAAGTTCCGGAGTCAATCGTGCGGCGCTCCGTTCAGATACTCTCAATATTCGGGTTGGATGAGATTTATTCTGAAGACCCAATGCCGAACGCGGCAAACGCCCTCGCTATGCTTCAGTCCTAATCACTGTCCCAGTAGAAAAGCGCGTGCGCCCTCAACGTTTGGTCTTGGGTCCGCGCTGTAGATTGTATCGAGGCCGAACATCTTTAGAATTTCAATGGCTCGCCGAACATCGTCCTTGGTAAAATGCTTCCTCCAGCTTTCGATTATATTCGCGTTTGTCGAACCCATGATGGCGCTTCCGCCACGGCTCATCGGTGATGGCTGCAGTAACGACAGATATGCGCGATAGTCAAATGGTCTACCAAGATATGAGAAAAGCCGGCTAATTTCTGCTTTGGGATCAGTCCAGAGGTTTTCGTAGAACACCAGATGGACCTGATCGGCTCCGAGTTGTCGCAACGGCACGTAGTGCTGGATGCACCATGCAAAAATATGCCTGTCAAGCGGCGTGCTTGCACGTTCAATTTCATGTCGAAAAGGTTCCAAATAGTCGCTGATGAGCTCGTCTTGTCCGAGGAATTGGCCTATATATGAAGGCCACTCTAGGCTGAGTCTGGAGTTTGCGACCGCACAGGGGTGTCTTATGAGCAAAACTATTGGAACGCCCGGAAACTGCAGCCTAAGCCAACTCAACCACAAGTTAGCTCGACATTCCTTGATCAATCGGGTATTCGAAGAAGCTGCATGGTTGAAGCGATCAATCCAGGCATTTTCGACCTCTCCTGCGAGGACTGCTCGAACGAGACTGAGCAGTTCCTCATCCTTATTGTCTGGGCGCAGATACAAGGTCGAAGTAAAGCGCCGGCACAGGGGCACAAATCGTCCGTGAAAAGGCTCCCACATAAAGCGAAAGCTGTTATCGTAGTTGATGACATTCGAGACCCAAGTTGTGCCGCTTCTGCCGGCGCCCGCTAAGAAGACGACCTCGGAACGCCAGTCGTGCCCTTGATCAAAACGGCGCTCGCTGGTATTGCGTCTCGTCGCCGCCTCTACTGGAGTGGCCGGACTAGGAACAACGCCCAGTGAGGCTTGAGCCGCTTCAGCCCTGGCAGAGACGATGGATTCGAATTCTCCTAACTTGCCTATGAGGTAGGATATCAGAATGTTGGGATTTCCGTTCCACCCGGCAACCCACGTGTCCAAGCGTGGCGGCATCGATGCGCCCAAATCGTAGAATTCTTGCAGGCACGCCGACGCTTCTGCGGATAGAGATTGAGCAACGGCGTCCCAAACTGTCAGACTCAGTTCCAAGGGCGCGTGCGCGGGCCATTGCCAATCCCAATCGGGCAGACCATAGGGATCAGCATCTTGGAGTCCGCCCAGAATCGATCTCAGCGCTGCAAGGTAGCGCTGAACGCGAACAATATTCTCATTCAGTTCGCTAACAAGATCTATAGGTTTTGTCCTCGTCTCCTCACGAAAGTTCACCGCATCCCCAATAAAAGGTGGGCGAAAAGTGGTATATGCTAAACAAGCAAGTGATTCTTCTCGTCGGCGCGGCCCGGCATAGCACGAACCTAATAGCCAATTTGCTGAACGTTGATGGCTCATACGAAGATTCGGTCGAGCCCTTTCGTCTGCGCGGCGAGGCGGGTATGTTTTCGTTTGCCCGCTGGAAGTACATCCTTAGTCACGACCATGATCCGAAACTCCTAAAGTTGGCGGAGGACATCTTGACCGGCGCAGTGGAGAATCTTTCAGCGGAACAGGATCATGCCAGCCGGGTTGGACTCTTGGTGCAGGAGCTGCGCGCGCATCTTTGGCTCGGGTGGTTGCGCGCTAACTTCCCAGAAGTTAGAATTGTGCTCTTGTTTCGGCATCCTTTGGCTGTCATTAGTTCTCGCGTAACTTTTGAATGGCGCAGCTATCTTAGCCAGACCCTCTCGCAGGCCGAATTGCTTGCCGACCATCTAGCAGAGTTCAGGTCGTGTATTGAAGGGGCCCGAACGGACCTCGAACGACATACTGTTGCGTGGTGCATTCAGCACTATGTGGCCCTGAGGCAGTTCACGAGGGGTGAAATTCATCTCGCCTTCTTCGAAAATCTCGTTCGCCAGCCAGAGGAGCTTCAGCGTCTCTTTCTTTTCGTCGGGCGTCCTTTTGATCATCATATGTCATTGGCGACACAACGGCTCTTGTCGGCCAAAAGTATCGACAACGGTGTTAGCCACGCCTGGCGAAAGCACTTGAGCTCCGATGACGTAGAGCGGGCCAATACGATTTTGTGTTTGTTTGGGTTAGACAGAATCTACGGCGACCGCGAAATCGCCGACGTATCCGCGGCTGAAGACATCATGCGTAACTAGGCAACATGGGCACCCCCAGGACCTTTCGCCTATCACCGGGATGCAAGTGCAGCCCAGCGGTCCCGACGACTGCACTATCGGGCCCCTTGCTTGCGCCCGAACCAACCCTTATAATCCTGTGAAAGGACCGGCCCGATTTGACGGGAATACGAAAAAGCTTCCGAACAGTGTAAGCTGTTTTCGGGGGATCAGTTGAAGGCTTAGGCATTCAATTGATCGAGCGCGATGAGGCGCTCTTGTTACTAGCAACTAAAGAGGGAACCTCATCATGTATACTCGTCCAGAGATCATCGTCTCATTCGTTGCCTCAGCTCTGTTGGCAGAAGCCCACGGCGAAGATAGCGGATCTGACACAGCTAGCGATCCCTAAACGGAAGTTAGCGCTCTAAGTTAAACTTAGAGTAAAGGGGCCGGCAGCGCCACATGGCGACTTCCGGCTTCTTTTTTTGGAGACACGAACGTAGCGTGATGGGCAACCCAGTATGACGGATTCTTTGAGCGCAACCTTTAGTAAAACGCTGAGGTTTTCCGCGCTCTCGCGATCCCTTGCGATTCAAACCGATCATCCCGGAGTTTCAGATTACTTAAGCAAAGCGTACGCGCGTGTGGCACTGAGCGGCGAATTGCCCGAGAACCAGCGCGACAACGGCGCAATATCCTGCGCCGGCTCAAAACACTACGTCACTTTCAATGACGAGCCTGTCAATTTTACAAAACAGGCCGCACTAGATACACCTTTTCGCGCCGCCTTCTACGGGAGCAGCAAGCTCTTCCGGTTGAGTTTCAGACTCGACCCGGATTGGTTATCCTTGTATGGAGCCTCGTTGCGCATTAACGATCGTGGCGTTCTTATTGCCTCCTATAGCGGAACCGGCAAGACGACGCTCACACTCGGGCTGATTGCGCGCGGCGCTCAGTTCTACAGCGATGAATATGTCTTTATCCGAAAGTCTGACAAGATGCTGTCAGGCCTTCCTCGCACTCTCATGATTCGAGAGAGGACCCTGTCAGTCGTAGGCGACAATCGCCTCCAAGCTTTGTGTTCGAAGCTGCAACCGCGTCAGCCGGCGCGCGGAAACCGCGTATGGGATTTTGTCGATGCCGGCGCTGTTTTCGGCGAAGCGGTCTTCGCCAATCCGACCGCGCTCTCGCTCGTAATTATTCTCGAAAGATCGACGACGGACATCGTTAAAATAGACAAGGTGCCTTCCTCGATCGCAGCGGCAGAAATATTACCACACGTCAACGTCGCCGGAACGGGGTTTGACCGGCTGACCGACGTCGCAGCCGCTTTAGGGAGCGCATCCTGCTACCGCCTCGCAGCCGGAAAACAAGCCGCCACGGTCGACGCCGTTCTTCGTTTGGTTGCGAGTTGATGATAGTTAACGCAGACAATCTGCACGTCACGTCAATCGACCCCACCGCTTTGAATGAGCTCAAAGTCCGCGCTGTTCATTGCGTTGCACTCGACGTACATGGATTGGGACTCGCCGTAAGATTTGAGAATAAGGCAGCCGCGGATTTTTTTCGACGACGCTATTGCGCTTTTCCGCCGGCCGGTAAGGCGGCTTTTGAATGCTTCGCTGTTGAGGGGCCGTTAGGGCCGACGTTTTGGGCGGAAAACGGGCCGGTGCTTTATTGGCCCACGCCGCTCATTCCCCGTTGCATCGCGTTTCTCGCGGATGCAGTTTCAATGAAGGCTTTTTTCAACAGCCGCGACGATCTGGTTTCCTTTCATGCAGCCGCAGTACGCGTTGGGGATGTCGCGGCAGCTGTCTTCGCACACACCAATGGGGGCAAGACCACGACGGCCATCGCTTGCGCGCGCCGTGGCATGCAGCTTTACTCCGATGAGCGCTGCAATATCTCTGGGTTGAACGTGCTGCCATTTCCGCGCAACCTCAACGTGCGGTCCGGTTCCGTGGACTTGCTTGCAACTGAGTCGGTCCCAGGTGATCTTGGAATAACCGATCGCATGAAAGAAAGGTCGGGCGCAAACTGGTTCAATGCGAGCTTCGAAGACATATTCGGCTCGGCCGGAGTTCCACCGCCCCGACCGCTCGCGGCCATATTTTTCATCGCGGGCTCTGCTGGCGCTGCATCCGCGGAACCAATGCCGACGTCGGTTTCGATAGCGAAGTTTTCACGATCGGGGTTACGATCAGCCATACGCGGTTTTGATCGCGCCGCGCTTCTTGCTCGGATGCTGCAAAACGTGCGTTGTTATTCGCTTTGGCTTGGTACACCTGACGCTACAGCAACCCTCATCCAAAAGACCGTCAGTGCCCAAGCGGCGGTTGACCCCTTGGCTTTTAGCGCATGAAGACGTTGTTGGGTAGCCCGACGGCTACAACGATGTTTGAAACGGCAAACGAACGCAGCGTCGCGGCTTTGCGAATGCTCGCCGAAACAGGCCGTTCCCCACGCCTTGCGATGGTGGGGAATAGCATGCTTCCGCTGCTGCGCCAGCCTATGGTTTTAGAGTTAGGGCCGTTCACAGCAGGCGCAAAGGTCGGCGAGGTTCTCGTCTTTGCTCAGGCCGAACACTTGGTGGCTCATCGCGTTATAGGTTTTCGCGGTGATCTCGTCGTGACTGCGGGCGACAACACGCCTTGGGTCTGTGAAGAGGTCCGCGCGGAACAAGTCGTCGGAAAAGTAATCGCGGTCTACGCTGACGATCAACTTGATGCGAAGCGCTTGGACGACTGGCTCTTTTGCAGACGCGGTGTTCTTAAGGCCTACACACGCACGACGCGGCATGTCGGGCATCTGGCCGCGAACTACGCTCGACGAGGTTACCGCGGGCTCAACGCCTGGCGACGGGTAAGACGGTTCCCAATATTGGCCCAGGCGCTCGCAGCCGTGCATCAGCAAGACAAAAGCGAGCTCGAGGCCGCACTGAGTGCCGTCGATCCATTGACGTTCTTGCCCATGACGAGATGGCACGGTTGCGCGAGCATTTTGCTACAGGGGATTACTCGCCTTGGAATCGACCCGGAGGCGAATGCGAACTTGATACATGGTCTGCAAAAATCGAGCCGCGCCACCGCTCTAAAAGTTATCCTTTTGCGGACCCAAATCGCGAACGTCGTGCGCATCCTCAGTGGAGCCGGAGTAGATTTCGCCCTTCTGAAGGGCGCTGCAAGAATCTATAGCGGTGACGTTGATGCCTATTTTCACAAATCGAGCGACATCGATGTTTTTGTCAAGAGAAGTGATTTGGAGTCGGCGATCGCCGCTTTAAAAGCGGCAGGGTATATTCGGCGTGCGTCTGACAAGGCAGCTGCTTTATACCTCGCGCATCATCATCATTACGCGCAGCTACGGGCCCCCGGAGGCCCCGCGATCGAACTTCATTTTGCGCTCTCCCGGCCGGGTACTTTGTCGGAAACCCTTGACTGGGACTACCTATCGAGATATCTCCGCACTATTGAGGGCCCAGCCGGAAAAGCGCAATGCCTCAACGAGACAGGAACGGCGATACACTTGGCTACACACGCCATCGGCGTTCAACGACTGCGAGATGTCTACGTCTTGGCTCAATTGATGAGCAAGCTCAATCCGGCCGATTTGTCGTACCTTCGCTCGTTCAGCGCAGGCGAACACGTGGAACCGATTCGGCTGAGCGCCACGTTTTTGCTGGCCGCGCAGATCGCAGGAATCCCCTGGGACAGTTCGCGCAAAGCGGAGCGCTACCTAAGCTGGATTATGCGCCGCGAGGATCTGCCAATTTTTATACGGCAGCGCTCGACGCTCGTTGAGATTTTTTATGCCGTCACGAGCGCGCGGCCGCGACTCACTCGGCTTTTAGCTGACCTGTTGCCCTTCCTAGACAGACATGCGTGGAGATACATAAACCCCGCTCAAAAGCGCAGGGTATGGCTTGACGCCGCAGTTTCCCCGTTTCGGCTTTGCGGCAGAATCGCGACCAACATCATTGCATTCTTCTACGCAAAGGCAATGCCACGCGTAGACTTCCCGCATTGACAGCCTGGGCTTGAATCGAAGCTCCGCCTGACCTAGGGGATCACAACGCTTAACGCGCCCTTTTTACTGAACCGGCATTCATAGAAGTGCCGTCGGAGATTATTGAAACCCCGCCGTCGAGATCGGTGCGGAGGACGCGTGCGCCAACCGCCTGGAGAGCCGCGATTGTGGATTGACTCGGGTGGCCGAAGACATTGTGCAAGCCGCACGAGCTGATCGCGATCTTCGGCCGCACGGCCGCAAGAAACTGTGGTGTACTCGAGTAGGCCGATCCATGATGACCGATTTTAAGAATGTCGGCGCGCAGGTCGGCAAGGCTGTGTGAGAGTAGCCGCGACTCTGCTTCTGATTGCGCGTCGCCGGTCAGCAGCATTGCGACTCGGCCGAACGTTATGCGCAAGACCACCGAATTGTTGTTGAAGTCTGATGACGTCCCTGTGATGAGTGGCAGCTCCGGAGCGAGCATTCGAACACGTGTCGTCGATCCGAGATCGAATTCAGCTCCGCGCTGCGCGCGGATCCACTCGATGTGGCGGTCGCGTATAACTTCAAGTGTGCGGCGGTACGCAGGCCCTGAGTAGAGCTGCGCGGAGTCATACACCTTATCCACTCGCTCGCGCGATAGTATGACCGGAAGTCCACCGACGTGATCGCATAAGGGAAAAGTCGCACACGACGAGCGCGGGCCGTTCGGTCAGCACCAGTTTGTCCGTAGGGCGGCAACGAGGGTGCCCGCCGGACAAATGGTCGGCTGCGGCAGCGGCAATTTTGATTTGGGACGATTGACCCTCTCGAACCCAACAGCGTAAGAGTACCATCACAATGGGTGGTTAGGTTACCGAGCCACGCGCAATTTGCTATTACAGGAGCTCCCGCATGACGAAATTCACGTTGGCCATTATGCTCGCGGCAATGACGGCATTCCCAAACATAGCTGCGGCGGCGTGTTCCTGGTCTGTTGTTGGAAGCCAAAATCCACACCCGAGCGGGAACGATCTGTTTGGGGTGTCGGCGACGTCGTCAACGGATGCCTGGGCGGTAGGATTTTCGATCCTATCTCCGCTAGCCGAACATTGGAACGGCACGGGTTGGTCCATCTCCCATACTCTTAAGGCCAATCCTTACCACGATGAATTCTTAGGTGTGTCGGCGGACTCGCTCACAGACGTGTGGGCCGTCGGCGACACGCAGCTCCAGTCGGGCGTCTACGTTCCGCTGATCGAACATCGGGATGCCACCTCGTGGTCCGTAGTAGCTAACCCAAACGTGGGATCGTTCGGCGGATACTTAGAAGGCGTCGTTGCGTTTTCGCGCACCGACGTGTGGGCCGACGGCGCGGTGTACACGTCGAACTCGGGCAACGCGGTGACGCTGATCGAACACTGGAACGGTAATGCGTGGGCGATCGTTCAAAGCCCAAACGCCAATAATATCTTTAACGCGATATATTCGTTGTCGGCTACGGGCCCGCATGATATTTGGGCATCCGGCGTCTTCGCGCCGAGCCAATCGAACCTTCGCATCCATCAGACGCTCATCGAGCACTACAACGGTACGAAGTGGTCGATTGTCGCGTCGCCCAACAAGAACGCGTTTTCGAACAATACGAATGCCATCGCCGCGATCACATCAACCGCCGCCTTGGCGACAGGCGACTACTATGACGGTACGACCTTCAGGACTCTGGCCGAAGGTTGGAACGGCAGCGCGTGGACAATTCAGCCTAGCCCCAATCAGGGCACGAAAGAGAACGACATCTTCGGCATGGCCGCACATTCGGTCGGGTCGGCGATCGCAGTCGGGCAGTTCGTCCCCACTAGGTACAGTTCGACATATGCCATGCAATGGAATGGCACCGCGTGGTCGTTGACGACGCCGCTTAACGTCGGACCGTACGACAGCTTCTTCAATGGCGCCGCCGCGATCCCAGGAACAAAAGACTATTGGGCCGTGGGCGGCACGGACAACATCGACCACGGCATTAACAAGACGCTGATCGAAAAATATCATTGTTGAGCGATGGCTATCCGGTCAGCCCAAAAGCGCTGCCTCTCAGTGGACGACGTCCAGTACGTCCATTTGACTGTGGTTTATGACCACGCCAATACCACCATCGAGGTCGGTACGGTACACGTTCGCACCGGCAATCTTCAGCGCAGACAGTGTTCTGGGGCTTGGGTGGCCGAAAACATTGTGCCGGCCGCATGAGATGATCGCGATCTTCGGATGCATGGCGGCCAGAAACGCCGGTGTAGATGAATAGGCGCTACCATGATGGCCGACCTTGAGTATATCAGCGCGTAGATCGGCGCGGTCATGCGAGAGTAGCCGCGACTCTGCTTCCGCTTGCGCGTCGCCGGTCAGCAGCATCGCGACGTGGCCGAACGTTATGCGCAAGACCACCGAGTTGTTATTGATGTCTGACGACGTCCCCGTGATGAGTGGCAGCTCGGGAGCGAGCATTCGAACGCGCGTCGTCGATCCGAGATCGAATTCAACTCCGCGTTGCGCGCGGATCCACTCGATGTGGCGGTCACGTATAATTTCAAGCGTGCGGCGGTACGCAGGCCCTGAGTAGAGCTGCGCGGAGTCATACACCTTATCCACTCGCTCGCGCGATAATATGACCGGAATTCCACCAACGTGATCTCCATGAGGATGCGTGAGAACAACCGCATCGAGGTGCGTCACCCAGTGCCGCAAGAGGAACGGCATCACGGTCCGGGTAGCGATGCGATCGCCGATCGGGGCGGCAACGACCGCTCCTGTAGTTGTGCGCTCTAGCTTTCCACCGCCGTCGATCAGCAGCGCGTGACGGTGCGGCGCCCGGATGAGTATGCAATCGGCCTGACCAACATCGATCGCATCAACATATGAGTTGCGATCGAAACGCGAAGCGATGGCGGGCCAGCAATAAATGACCGCTAGGATCATTGCGCTAGCACCAGCGTATAGGACGATCCGTTTAACCGCGATTTTCCGCAAGTTCCCAGTCTGCACGAACCAGGCGAGGGCGGCCAATCCGCACCAATAAGAGACTAAGAAGCAATGAGAGGGCGGTGGCAGATCAACGTGCGCCATTGGCAGCGTCGCAAAATGCTGCACAACGCCGATCAATAACGTGAGACCCCACCACTCGAGGTTTCCCAGCGGCGTCGCCAATAACGGCAGAACCAGTGCAGCGCTTACGAACAAGGCGCCAACGGCCATGATCGCGCCTACCATCGGCACGACGATGGCGTTGGCTAACACCGCGTACGGCGTAAATGCATTGAAGTACAACGCTTGCAATGGCCAAAGCGCTATTTGAACCGATAAGCTCGTTTGTAAGATCTCCGTGATAAATCGCGGCAATCCGCAGCCCTCTCGCAGACCCAAGGCTGCGAGCGTAGGGTTGAGGAGCGCGATCCCCGCGACGCACGCAAACGACATGGAAAACGATGGGGACAGCACGACGAGCGGGTGGGGGAGTGCTACGGCACAGGCCGCAGCCGCCAGCACGGCGCTCGTGATACGGCCGCGCCCCAGCTCTTGCGCAAGCGTGCCAGCCGTGAGCATCGTCGCGGCGCGCAACGTAGGCAAGTGCATGCCCGCGAGCAATGCATAAAGCCAGGCTCCGATGACGACCATGGTCATGCGCGCCGGTCGACTCAAGGGCAGCAGCAAGAGGAGCGCTGCCAAGAATCCGGCCATAATACCAAGATGCAGCCCCGCCGTCGTTAGGACGTGCACCGTACCTGTGTCGGAGAATTCTTGCCGCAAAGACGCCGGAAGATTGCCGCGGTCGCCCCAAAGGATGCCCTCGAGCACGGTGGCTTCCAACGGCGGCAGCCGCGCCTCAATGACCGAGGCAGCGCTCTGCCTCGCTCGCGCCCACCACGCTTCCCATCCAGCGGCAACAGACAATATTTGCAGGTCTTGAATGCGATGAGCAGCCAGGACCACATCGACGCCTTGATCGGCAAGCGTTTCGCGCTCGCCGGGCTCGCCCTCGTTGCGCGAGCCGCCCGGAATGGTGACGCGACAGCGGATGCGAAGCCGCAATCCCGCCAGCGAATTTGATGCTGTCTCAGCCGGAAACGTCAATAGTCCCACGCGACCGGCAAGTGAGAGCGCTGCGGCTGTGTGCGGTGACACGACCTCTACTATGCGGACGCGCAACGTTGCACCATCCTGGACGCGCGGACGCTCGAGCGCGATGACGTCGAGAATCATATGATGCTCGCCTATTGAGCGGTATGGCACCGCGCGCAGCCGTTGCGACGCGAGATTGCCTGCGCTGACGCCTACGCAGAATGCGAGCAAAGTCACAACAACGAGCCTATACACAGCGGCGTTTTTCCAATAGTTTGAGCTCGCGAGCGTGAGGAATAATATTAAAGCAGCAGCCACGCCAAATCCAGCGTAATGTTCGGCAGCAACGATTCCCCAAATATAAAAAGCCACACCGAGTGCGAAACTGTGCCCGCGTTGCAAACTAAGGATGATGTCGCCCAACGCGAATCATTCACGCGCGCGACCGCCGCGCGTCAAGTTGGCGTGGTGCGTTCCTGACCCGCAGTGATGATCATCAATGAATCACTCTCCGTCTCAGAAAACTGATTGATCATGCTGCGAGGAAGGCCACTCGGTTTAAGGGAAAGACCAAGTCCAGTCATCAGGTAACAGAAGGGAGTGACAGAAATGGACGCGTTGGTCATCGTGCTCCTCGTGTTGATTCTCCTCGCTGTGACCGGCCATCTCCGGCTGTAACGGAGTTCCGATCAAAAGCTAGCGTCAACGCTGGAAGGCCTTAACAATAGCCGTCATGCGGATTCTCGTGACCGGCGGTGCTGGTTTCATCGGCTCTCATATCGTTGATGCTTTCACCGAAGCCGGGCACGAAGTGGCGATCATCGACTCCTTCTGGCCCAACGGCGGCGGCCGCCGCGCCAATGTCAACGCAAAGGCGCGTCTTTTCGAAATAGACATCCGTGATGGTGGTGCGGTCGCGGATGTTTTTTCATCTTTCAAACCCTCTTTTGTGAGCCATCACGCGGCGCAGCATAGCGTCGCTATCTCCACCCAAGACCCCATTTACGACGCGGACGTCAACGTCAAGGGCTTGCTGACCATTCTCAGCCTCGCGGCCGAACATGGCGTTAAGAAGGTCACGTTTGCATCGTCGGCGGCAACGTATGGCACACCGCAATATCTACCCATCGATGAAAAACATCCACAGCTGCCCGAGTCGCCCTATGGGATCACCAAAATGGTCGCTGAACATTATCTGCGTTACTTTCTGGCCGCCCATAAAATGAACTTCACCGCACTGCGCTACGGGAACGTCTTCGGACCGCGCCAAGATCCCAACGGCGAGGCTGGTGTCATCGCCATTTTTAGCGCTCGAACAATCAAGGGTGAGCCTCTGCGCATCGACTGGGATGGCGAACAGCAGAAAGATTATGTCTTTGTCGGCGATGTCGCACGCGCGAACTTATTGGCGCTTGAGCGCGGCGACGGTGAAGCCATCAACATTGGAACCGGCGTGGGCACATCAGTGAACGAGTTGCATCGCGTGATTGGGAAAGCGGTCGGCAAAAATGTCGACATTGCCCGTGCGCCTAAGCGCCCCGGCGATATTTACCGCTGCATCTTCGCCATCGAGAAAGCGAAACAGATATTGGGCTGGCAGCCGCAGACGTCGCTCGAAGCAGGCATCGCAAAAACCGTAGAGTTCTTCCGAACCGCGGCGGCTTAGTTGATAAACATCCGCGCCTAACCGACCACGATATTGAGCAGCCGGTCCTGGATGTAGACGCGTTTGCGGACGGCCTTGCCATCGAGTTGCGCACGCACGGTCGGAACCTCCCGCGCCAGCGCGAACAACGACTCTTCGTCAAGTCCGGGTGGTACGTCAAGCGTACCACGCCACTTGCCATTAACCTGTATCACCAGCGTCACGAGCGAGCGCTGCAGCCAGCGCTTGTCGTATTCCGGCCAAGGTTGCTCGTGAATACTGCCGGTGCGTCCGCTCCGCTCCCATAGCTCCTCGGTGATGTGCGGCGCAAATGGAGCGAGCAGCAGCAACATCTTGTCGAGTGCGTCAAGCAATATCGGCGACTCTGCGGCACCTGGCGTCGCCGCAAAATCGTCGATATCGTTCAGCAGTGTCATGATCGCGGCGACTGACGTGTTGAAATGCATGCGATCGCTGATCTCGTCACCGATCTGCTTAATTTTTGCGTGGAGGCTGTAGCGTAGGGCGGACTCCGCTTCTGTCACGTCCTTGTGTTCGCCGTCCTCCAACGCGGCGTGGGTATCGCCCGCTGCGGCACGTTTCCGCAAACCATCTTCGTGTGCAAGCACGACCCGCCAGATCCGTTGCAACGTTCTCGTCGCGCCGGCGATGCCGGTCGTCGACCAGGGAAAATCAGATTCGGGCGGCCCGGCAAACATCTCAAAAACGCGTAATGCATCCGCACCGTATTTTTCGACCGCGTCATCGATCGCGATCGTATTGCCGCGGGACTTGCTCATCTTCTCGTGATTTTCACCTAACACCATGCCTTGATTGAAGAGCCGCAAGAATGGTTCATCACCGGGCACGAGTTTCTCGTCGTAGAGCACCTTGTAAAAAAAGCGAGCGTACATGAGATGCAACACGGCATGCTCGATGCCACCGAAATAGTGGTCGACCGGCGCCCAGTACTTCGCAAGCGCCACGTCCCAAGCAGCCTGGTCGTTATGCGGATCTAAATATCGCAAGAAATACCACGACGAACACATGAATGTGTCCATCGTTTCTGCTTCGCGCTTTGCCGGGCCGCCACACTTCGGACAGACGGTGTCGATAAATTCCGGCACGTGTTCCAGCGGGCTGCCTTGTGCGCTCCCGATCGGCGCCTTATCCGGCAACCGAACGGGTAAGTCGCTTTCCGGCACCGCCACGTAGCCGTGCTTTGGGCAGAGCACCATCGGTATAGGAGCACCCCAGTAGCGCTCGCGCGAAATGAGCCAGTCTCGCAGTTTGTAATTGATTGTTGCCCTGCCGGTGCCGAGCGCTGCAAGTTTCTCAGCCATTGCGCGCCTCGCTTGCGCGCTCGTGAGGCCGGTGAATTCACCGCTGGCAATCAACACGCCATCGTCGCAAAACGCGGCGTCCTTTAGCGTAGCATCCTTACCGGTTGCCGCATCCGCCGGCGCCACCACACGCCGTATTTGCAGATCATGGGCTTTCGCAAATTCAAAGTCCCGCTGATCGTGCGCCGGCACGCCCATAACTGCGCCGGTTCCATACTCAGCCACTACATAGTTCGTTATCCAAATCGGAATGCGCTCGCCGCTAAAAGGGTTGAGTGCATAGCTGCCGGTGAATGCTCCCTGCTTTCCCATGGTTTGCAGCTCGAGCTCGCTTTTGTTCTTGATGCTTTCGATGAAGGCTCGCGCCGCCGGCGCTTGTGGGGCGTTCTGGAGGATACGAGCAGTGAGCGGATGTTCGGGTGCAAGCGCAAGATAGGTGGCGCCGAATATCGTGTCGACGCGCGTGGTAAAAACCTCGATGCTCGCGTCCAATTCGGCAACCCGAAAGGCCACCGTCACGCCTTCGCTCCGCCCGATCCAGTTGCGCTGCATCGTTTTGACCCGTTCAGGCCAGCCCGTCAGCGTGTCAAGACCAGCGAGCAACTGCTCCGCGTATCTCGTGATGCGAAAGAACCATTGGTTGAACGTCCTGCGCTCCACCGGCGAGCCGCAGCGCCAACATACTCCGCCCTCAGCTTGCTCGTTGGCGAGCACCGTTTGATCCTGCGGGCACCAGTTCAGCGTCGCCTCCGCCTTGTATGCGAGCCCTTTGCGATACATCAGCAAGAAGAGCCATTGAGTCCAGCGATAGTACTCGGGCGACGAGGAATCGATCTCGCGCGACCAATCGTAGGACGTTCCTAACTTCTTCAATTGGGCGCGCATGTTGGCGATGTTCGCATTCGTCCACTCACGCGGATGCAGACCGCGCGCTATTGCAGCGGCTTCGGCCGGCAACCCGAACGCGTCCCAGCCCATCGGATGTAGCACGTTGTAGCCTTGCATGCGCTGAAAACGTGCGACGACATCGCCGAGAGTGTAATTGCGAGCATGCCCGACATGAAGATCACCACTAGGATACGGGAGCATTTCGAGCAGGTAAAACTTTGGCTTGTTAGACCGTTCGCTTACTTCGTACTGCCGTCGCTCTAGCCAGATCTTTTGCCACTTCGGTTCGATCGTCTGGGGCGAATAAGGCGCGATTTCTTTCGATACCATACGCGTTATTGTACAATATACTGTTCGTGAAGCCCTTGGATGGCGGAATCCGCAGCTAGCGAATCATTGACGGCTGCGGCATTTGGGGGATATCGCATGCGTGTCCGTTGTAAAATCCGTTCGCTGGCAATACGTCGCTGTAGGCGTCGCGCTCGTGGCGATTATTTTTTTCCTACCGCGGCACCACTCCGATTCCGTCGTCCAAATTGATGGCCCGCCTCCGCAATTGGTGGCAACACACGAGGTCAATTTAGGGCCCGGGCCGCTGCCATCGGCGATATTGGTATATGTGTGTGGAGCTGTTCACAAACCCGGCGTCTATCGCTTGCAGGCGACCTCACGCATCATCGACGCAGTTCAACGCGCCGGCGGCGCTAATGCGGACGCAGATGTCGAACAGCTAAATCTGGCCGAACAGGTGGCGGATGGCATGAAAGTCACCGTGCCGCACAAAGGACAGATAGTTGCGTTGTCAACCACGAGCTTCGAGGGCAGCTCAGGTCGGACCCTGACGGAAGGCACAACGGTGAGGCGCGCTCGGCACGCTCACAGCGGAACCGGCCGGCACAAACTGCACCCCGGACAAACGCTCAACGTGAACACCGCCACGGAGCAGGAGCTTACAACGCTCCCGGGCGTTGGGCGCGGCCTGGCGCGGCGCATCATTGAATATCGCAGCGCGAACGGTCCGTTTCAAACGGTTGATGATCTGCAAAACGTCTCTGGGGTCGGTCCGAGCAAGTTCGAAAAGATGGCGCCCTACATCCATCTTTAATTGTTGACGGTCGATCCGAGCGCATTCGGCTATCGTTGACCCACCGGCGCCTTCAGAACGTTGCGCAAATCGCGAATCCGCAGTTCTTTTAGTTGCGTATCCAATCCTAAATTCGCTTCGATCTGCGCGAGTGGCAAGATCTCTACGAGATTTGGTGCAACTTCGGTGTTGTTGAGAAGCTGCTGACAAATCCGTTCTTTAAAATCAACGCCATTCACACCGTCGCGTAACGCGACGTTGAGCACGATTTCATCGAGGTCGTCGGGATCATCGTTGTGCTTCCTGACGATGAGCTGCCACTCGACCACGTCCGGCGCCTCAGCCATGACCGGAATGAAGCTGTTGAGATCGACCAACGTGCCCCGTATTTTGGTGAGCTGAAATTCGCCGATATCGGAACGTCGCGAAAGCGCAGCCGAAATACGAGGGACGATACGACCGCAATTCGGGCAAGGGTCGTAGATAATGCCGTGGTCCGCGATATCTCCGGTGCGATAGCGAAGGACGCACGATCCGCGGCCGGTCAGCGTTGTGTACACCACCTCGCCGCGCTCGCCGGGCCCGAGCGTTTCACCCGAATCGGGGTCTATGATCTCGAAGACTTCCAAATCTGGATACGTGTGATAACCGTAGGACGTGCCATACTCATTAGTGGCACATTCAGCCCAGGCTTGCCGCGCCTCGGTGAAACCATACACGCCTTGCACGCGCACGCCGCTTCTGCCCATTTGCGCGCACAGATCGGCCAGCCTGGCTTTCAACGCGGTGGGCACTCGTTCGGCACCGAGCGCTATGCATTTGAGCTTCGTGAGTTTGACCCGTTGCTCGTTCGCCTGGCGCAGCAAGTGGTAGACGTAGCCCGGCACGCCGATCAGCATGTCGGGTTGCAGCCGATCGAGCGCAGCGATGTTACCCGCAGTCCCCATCACCTTGCCGCCGCCCGTGTGAACCATGAGCATTGTCGCCGCTTGGCTCACGGCGAACACCTGCCAAAAAGCCAAGTGCGGCGCGTATGGAAAAACGTTGAGCGCGCGGTCGCCCGGTTCCACCCCGCAGGTATCGATGAGCCGCTTGCCTACCAAATGCAGCCGTTCAAAATCCATCGAGCTGTAGAGGAATTGTGTTGGCAGCGCAGTTCGGCCCGTCGTGAAGATGGTATGTACGGGCGAATATTCCAAGCGCAGCTTTTCGCGCGCGGCGGCATCGCCAAACCGCAGCTTGTGCATGAGCAGCTTGGACTTCATCGTCAACGCGCCATATTTGCGAATTGATTCCGCAGTGGGTTGCAAAACCAAACCGAGGTGCCGCGTCGGTTGCTCCGCCGTTGGAGCGATGTCTTTTTTAGCAGTAAGCGGCAAGTGGCGCAGGTCCGCGACTGCGCGAATGCGCTTTGGATCTATCTTGTTATCGTCGAAGAGCCGGCGGTAGAACGGACTGTATGGATAAAGCTGCTCGTTGATAAAACGGCTGAGCAGGCTATCCCGTTCGGCTTGCCAGTCCTGCCATGGACGAGTAGGCCGCCAGGGTGGTTGCGACCTGATTTCCTCAAGCACAACGCGCTATTCGCTTCGTGATTCCGTGCGCCCCGCACGCGCATTTTGCCACAAAAAACGGGGTCCCGCGACCGCTGGCAAATGGTGTCGACATGGCAACAATTGTGGCGTCATCCGAGGGGCTGAACTTCGAGCTGCCTGAGGATCTCAAACTTCTCAAGTCGACGTTGCGCGAGTTCGTCGAAAAAGAACTTTGGCCGATCGCAGAGCAAGTCGAAGACAGCGACGACATCCCGCAGTCAGCCATTGACAAGATGCGCGAGATGGGATTGTTTGGACTGCCATTCCCCGAGGAGTATGGCGGCGCCGGCATCGGAGAGTTTGGTTATTGCATTGCTTTGGAAGAGCTCGGCCGTGCCAGCGCGGCGTTTTCCAATCTGCTGGGCGCGCACTGCAGCATCGGCGCGATGGCCATGCATCTGGACGGCAGCAAAGAGCTCAAAGACCGTTACATGCCGCTGCTCTGCGCCGGCAAAAATTTGGCTTGCTTCGCTCTGTCGGAGCCCGATGCGGGTTCTGATGCCGCCAACATTCAGACCAGCGCCCGCCAAGATGGTGATTCGTTCCGGCTCAACGGCGTCAAGCATTACATCACGAGCGGTGACATCGCGGATTTTGCAACGGTGTTCGCGGTGACGGATAAAGCGTTAGGAGCGCGCGGCGGGATCACCGCGTTTTGGACCGACCTCAATCAAACCGGGGTGACGCGCGGACCCAAGGATCGCAAAATGGGTCTGTACGGAAGCCACACGTGCGAGCTGATCTTTCAGGACGCCAAGGTCCCTGCGGATCATGTCATCGGTAAAGTCGGGCAAGGCTTTCTCACGGCTATGAGAACGCTGGACATGGGCCGGCTATCGTTGGGTGCAGGCTGCGTCGGAACCGCCAGCTTTATGCTGGAAAAGGCGATCGCTCATGCAAAAGAGCGCATCCAATTCGGCAAGCCGATTGCGCGGCAGCAAGCGGTGCAGTTCATGATCGCCGATATTGCGACCGAGATATACGCTGCCAGGAATATGGTATACCACGGCGCCTGGAAGGCCGATCGCGGTGAGCGCTTCAGCGTGGAGGCGGCGATGGTGAAGCGTTATTGCTCGGACATGGCGATCCACGTCGTTGATAGGGTTCTTCAAATCCACGGCGGGATGGGGTTCATGAAGGAGACCGGAATCGAGCGCGTCTACCGCGACGCGCGCATTCTCGCGATCTACGAAGGCACGAACGAAATTCAGCGGCTGATAATCGCAGAAGAGCTGCTGAAGTAGTCAGCCGCTCTCTGAAATACTCAGCTGCTCACAAACGCGCTATTTTACTTGCACGCGGGTGATGTTCGTCAAGATCAACCCGCCTGCGACGGATAAGACGAACAGCACCAAAAATATCCACATCCCAATTCGTATAAGGCGCTCGCGTTGACGCCGCGGCATTCTGCTCCACCAGCCGGGCTGCGGTTTACGTGGCGGGCCTTTCGCCTTGCTCTTCGGGCGCCGCGCGGCAGTTGAGTTTTTCATTTCTCTCCTTTTCGGCGAGCCGTGGGCTTGGCCCAAAGGCGTTCTAGATTGTAAAACTCGCGCGCTGCCGGGGTGAAAACGTGCACGATCACCGCCCCGTAATCCACCAAAACCCAACTGCCTTCGTTGTAACCTTCGGTACGGACGGGCGTCCCGAACTGTATTTCCGATGCCTCGACCACAGCGTCCGCGATGGCGCGAACCTGAATGACTGAGCGTCCGGTGGCGAGCACGAAATAGTCGGCGAAATTCGCCCGGCCTCGAATATCGAGCAAAACGACGTTGTCTGCCTTTTTCTCTATGGCGGCTTGTTTGCATCGTTGTGCAAGTTCCGTGACCTGTCTGTCACTGAGGGTGGTCACCGTATCGCGTGTGCTTGCAATGCCGTCGCGCTGCGGGGCCAGATCTGTGCGCGGCTTCACCGGCACAATCACCTTAGCTATCTTCTTTATTCCGGCATCCACCGTTTTGGCGATGCGCTTAATGCTCTTAACGCGCCGCTTCATTGTGTTTGGCCAGCGAATTGTAGAGCGCAAGCGTTTGCGGCGCAATGGGCACGCGCCGCGCGATTAGGTGTTCGAGTGACGATGCGATGCAAGCTAACAACCCTTCGTCTAATGACTTTTCGGCAAGCGCAGCCAGCGCCGCTCTGGCAGGGAAGGTTCGCGACGGTTCTATCGAGTCGGCGATGTAGAGGATTTTCTCCAATGCTGACATGCCCGGCACGGCAACCGTGTGGTGCTCGATCGCAGCCAGTGTTTCCGAATCGGTTATGCCATAGCTGCGCCGTGCGATATCGGCGCCGATGCGCGAATGTAACAACACCGGTGCCGCTTGTTCTGCCTCGGAAACGCTAATCCCATGCTCGCGCGCATAGTCGAACAGCGCACGTGGCTCCCAAAGTCGCGCAATGTCGTGGAGCATACCGGCGATCCGCGCCTTGGCGGTTGACTCCCCAAACCGGCGAGCTAGCCGTTCGGCGGTGCGTGCCACCCCCAACACATGACGGTACCGTCGTGGATCCAGAGTGGAACGCACGGCTCGGCAAATATTGAGGAACTGAGATGCGTCAAGGGATGGCGAGTCTTCCGTCAGCGAGGACTTTGTCAGGAAAGACTCTCTTTCAAAGCCTTCAATCGATTCTGATAGATGGCGCCCTTCAAATTTCCCGCCCACATGACAAGCGCATTTTCGTCATTGTCGGAATAATAGCCACGGCGCGTGCTCACCACAGTGAAGCCGTACTTCTTATAGAGATTCTGGGCGGCGGTATTCGATTCACGTACCTCCAGAGTGATCCAGCGTGCTCCCCGCTCGATAGCCTCATCGATAAGACGGATCAGCAACTGTTCTCCAAAGCGCTTGCGCTGATGTTCGGGATCTACCGCCACGGTCGTGATATGCGCGTCTTCCAAAATCACCCAAAGTCCGCCGTACCCGATGACCGTATCGCCAAAGCGGCCGACGAAGTAATGGGCGAGCTTGTTCTCGGTTAATTCGTTGAGAAATGCATTGCGCGGCCACGGTGTGGGAAAGCACAGCGCTTCCACGTGGAGCACTTCGGCGATATCCCGCGTGTACATGGGAGTGATTTCAAGTAACCGAGGCGGGGCCTTCATCGCTTTGAGATTCGCGGCGTTCAAACGGCTGCCCCTCTTGCTCGCGCGTCTGCGCCGTTTCCCAATTGATGACCGCATTGGGGCGCTGCCCGTAGTCAATCGCGATATCACGCCAGCTGGTCGCACATCCAGCGGAGTAGGCTTTGTACCCAAGCCGCGCGACCGCGAGCGCGCGCCGGCCAGCCGCAAAGAGCGAGAAGTCTGTACCGCCCACACTTGGAGTGCGGCCTGAGGTTCGCGCTAGCCGCTCGACTGCTTGTTCGACCTCGGCTGCGTTCCCCCGAAAAAACTCCTCGTCCGCGTGAGCGTCCTTCTTTACCCGCACATAGTAATAGTCGCTCTTTCCCTTCGTGACGGCGAAGACCGGATAGCTTTCTATATCAAACTCGGCGACGTCATACGCCGAGATGCCAACTATGGGGAGGTCGCGTGATTGCGCTAAACTTTTTGCGAATGCAGCGCCGATGCGTAGTCCCGTGAAGGATCCTGGACCGATGCACACCGCGATGAGATTGATATCATCAAGCGTCACGTGGGCCTGCTCGGTGGCTGCCTTCACGCATGGCAATAACGATTCCAGAGCCTGTCCAGCGCCAGGTACGGAGACCTCTTTGTCGCCGGACAGCAACGCCACCTCGACGCCGGCTGAAGTCGATATCCCAAGCGTCCAGGCTGGAGTCTTCATTCGTGCGCGGGAGTCAAAGCGGCAACGGTGCCGTGCGAATCGCCGAATCCCACGATCTGAGCCACGCGGCCCGGCTCGCCGATGTGCAACTCTATTTCGATGCGGCTTTTTGGCCACATGTTAGGAGCGTGCTCGGGCCATTCAACGAGCGTGATCGCTGTCGGAGCAATGTATTGTTCTAGGTCCAGCTCTTCAATCGCGCGTTGACCAGAAATGCGATATAAATCCAAATGCCACAACGGGATGCGTCCGGATGGGTACGAGTGCGCAATCACAAAAGTGGGACTGGTGGCCGCTCCCGCGCCGAGCGCTCTTGAAAACCCATCGACAAAAGTTGTCTTGCCGGCGCCCAACGGCCCTCGTAGCAACAGCACGTCCCCCGCGCGGCAGACCTCTGCAAATCTTTCAGCCAACCGCCTTGTCGCGGTTTCGTCTGGAAGCGATAGCGTCAACGTGCCTACGTGCGGGAGCATCATTGCGCGCTTACCGTGAATCTAAAGCGCCTCCTGCAGGGCAAAAAAGCGGGAGCGCGCGGCGTAAAAATTGAATTGACTATGTTGCTGCCGCGCACGCGATAATCGCCGTAAACACACCGCATTTTATAGAGGAGCTTATCTCGGTTGAAACCTCCGGAAGACCGCCCGTCGCGCAATGGCCGCGATGGCAAGTCAGGGTCTGACCTGACCTTCGAGACCTACCGCCACACCACGCCGTCCGCCCGCGTCATCATGGTAAACGTCGAGGACGAGATGCGCAGTTCGTACCTCGACTATGCGATGAGCGTGATCGTGTCGCGGGCGCTGCCGGATGTTCGCGATGGCCTCAAGCCGGTGCACCGCCGGATCCTCTACGCGATGTCGCAGCTTGGGCTCAGTCCCGACAAACCTCATCGCAAATGCGCGGGCACGGTCGGCGAAGTGCTCAAGAATTACCATCCGCACGGCGATGTGTCCGTATACGACGCCCTCGTGCGCATGGCGCAAGATTTCAGCTTGCGCTATCCGCTGATCGGCGGCCACGGCAACTTCGGATCCGTCGACGGCGATCCGCCTGCGGCGATGCGCTACACCGAAGCACGTCTGGCGTCCATCGCGCTGGAAATGCTCGCGGATATCGACAAAGAGACCGTTGATTTCGTCCCCAATTATGACTCGTCCACGCGCGAGCCGACGCTCCTGCCCGCTCGGCTGCCCAACCTTCTCGTCAATGGGTCGTCAGGAATCGCGGTGGGGATGGCCACCAACATCCCGCCACACAACCTGACTGAGATCTGCGATGCGCTTACCGCACTCATCGATGACCGCTCGATCAAAGACGAGAAGCTGCTAAAGATCGTCACCGGACCGGATTTTCCCACCGGCGCGTTGATCTTGGGCCGCGAAGGCATCCGGCAAAGTTATCTGACCGGCCGCGGCTCCATCATCATGCGCGCTAAACACGAGTTCGAAGAGCTGCAAGGCGGGCGCCAGGCGATCATCATCACCGAGATCCCTTTCCAACTCAATAAGACGAAACTGATCGAGTCCATCGCCGAGCTCGTCACCCTGAAGAAAACCACCGGCATCGCGGATCTGCGCGACGAGAGCGACCGCAAAGGTATGCGCATCGTCATCGAGCTCAAGCGCGAAGCACAAACGCAGCTCATTCTGAATCAGCTCTACAAACATACTCCTTTGCAGTCGTCGTTCGGCGTCAATAACGTCGCGCTCGTCGAGGGGCAGCCGCGTACCCTCACCCTGCGCGAAATGCTCGAAGCCTACATCGAGCATCGCAAAGTGGTTGTGATCCGGCGTGCCCAGTACGATTTACGTAAAGCCAAAGAGCGCGCGCACATCCTGGAAGGCTACCGCATCGCGCTGGATCACATCGACGCGATCATCAAGCTCATCCGCGCTTCAGAAACCACAGAACAAGCGCGCGAAGGCTTGATGAAGAAATTCAATCTTTCGGAGATTCAGGCAAATGCGATCCTCGATTTGCGCTTGCAACGTTTGGTCGCACTCGAACGCAAGAAGATCGAAGACGAATACGTGGCCTTGCTCAAAACCATCGCCGGTTTGGAAGACCTGCTGCGCAGCGAGAGACGCATTTATGGCGTCGTCAAAGACGAGGTCGCACAGTTAAAAAAGAAGTACGGCGACAAACGGCGCACGCAGATCGTCGAAGCCGAGGGCGAGTTTGAGATCGAAGATCTCATCGCGGACACCGACGTCGTAATCACGGTTACCGCCGGCGGCTACATCAAACGGCAAAACGTCGACACGTTCCGCTCGCAAAATCGCGGCGGCCGCGGCATCACGGGATTGGCCCTGAAGAAGGAAGACGTCGTCCGCCACATCTTCTCGGGGACCACGCACCAGCACGTGCTCTTTTTCACCAACAAAGGCCGCGTTTTGCGGCTGCGCGCGCACGAGATACCGGACGCCTCACGTCAAGCCCGCGGTACGGCCTTGGTCAACTTGTTGACGCTGCCGCCGGGTGAAACGGTCACGACCGTGTTGCCCGTGCGCAAGCTCGGTACCGAAGAGTATCTCGTCATGGTCACAAAGCGCGGTTACATCAAGAAAACGGCGCTCTCCGAATTCGGCAGCGTTCGCCGCTCGGGGCTTATCGCGCTCAGTCTCATGGATAGCGACGAGCTCATGGGGGTCGTGCTTACCGATGGGAAAGCTGAGCTCTTGCTCGCTACCAGCGCCGGCTTCGCCATCCGCTTTTCCGAACAGACCGTGCGCCCGATGGGCCGCAATAGTCGCGGCGTGCGCGCCGTGCGCTTGGGCGCCAAGGACACCGTGCAGGCGATGGACATCATCGGAAAAGACCGGCGCGAGGTTCTAGTGATCACAGAAAAGGGCTATGGCAAGCGCACCGCCATCGACCTCTATCGCAAGACGAACCGCGGCGGCAAGGGCATCAAGGCCTTCGCGCGCACGGCAAAAAATGGCGATATCGTTGACCAGTTCCTGGTCAAACCGGACGACGACATCATGTTGATCTCGGGTCATGGCATCGTCATTCGGATGAAAGTATTTCAGATTCGTGAAACCGGGCGCTCTGCGCAGGGCGTACGTGTCATGAAACTCGATGAGGGCGATGCCGTCATCGCAGCTGCTAACGTCGGCAGACGTGCCGAAGAGGCCGAGCGGGTTTGAGAGCGAAATCAGTCTGCCCCAATGCGAAGGAGTACCCGCTGTGAGCGATGCGTTGAACGTTGATCAAAAGAATTTCAGCACCGAAGTGCTGCAGTCGTCAAACCCCGTGCTGGTTGATTTTTGGGCACCGTGGTGCGGGCCGTGCCGCATGGTCGCGCCGGTCGTCGACAAAGTGGCGCAAAACTTTCAGGGGCGTTTGAAGGTGGTCAAACTCAACACCGACGACAATCCCAGCCTGGCAGGCAAGTACGAAGTGTCCGGCATCCCATGCCTGATTCTTTTCAAGAACGGCGAACCGGTGGATCGCATCGTCGGCTATGTCCCCGAGAAGCAATTGCTCGGAATGGTGCAAAAACATCTGGCTCCGGCTGCGTAACAAGCCGGCCCGGGTCAACGCCGCGCTCTAGCGAATACAAATGGCGCGAGTTTTCCTCGCGCCACTTCTGCAACCAACGATCATGAAAACGCCTGCGCAACAAATTCCACCGGTACATCGCTTTACAAGCGATCCGGTTATCGCCGCCTATGACGTTCTGCTCGGGCACGGTCGCGTGCGATCGTGCGTGCAAGCGGTTTTGGACGCGATGCGCCAGCGCGCGCTCGAAGGCACAGCGGTGGCGGATTTCTCCACGCTGCGGGATACCGTGCTCGTCCAGCTATCGCACGCGCACGGGCAGGGCCTCATTCCGGTCATCAACGGCACGGGCATCTTACTGCACACAAATTTTGGACGGGCGCCTCTAGCCGAAGCCGCGCTCACCGCGGCGCGAGAACTCGGACAAGGCTACAGCAACCTCGAATTCGATCTGAGCGAAGGCAAGCGCGGCAGCCGCTACGACCGCGTCAGCGATCAGCTCAGCGAGCTGACGCGCGCGCAAGCGACGCTGGTGGTCAATAATTGCGCGGCAGCCGTCCTGTTGGTGCTCGATACGTTCGCGCGCGGGCGCGAGGTGGTCGTGAGCCGCGGCCAGTTGATCGAGATCGGCGGCGGCTTCAGGCTGCCCGACGTCTTACGCAAAAGCGGCGCGACGCTGGTCGAGGTGGGCACCACCAACAAAACCTACGCAAGTGATTATCGCGCTGCGGTAAACGACAATACCGCGCTGCTGCTGCGCACGCATCCGAGCAACTACCGCATCGGCGGATTCACCGCTGAAGTGCCGTCTGCCGAATTGGCGGCGCTCGCAAAAGAATTGGGCGTGTTGGCATTTGAAGATCTAGGCTCGGGTGCGCTCGTGGATCTCGCTCGATTCGGACTCCCACACGAGCCGACGGTCGCCGAAGAAATAGCCGCCGGTATCGATCTCGTTGCTTTCTCCGGCGACAAGCTGCTCGGCGGTCCCCAGTCGGGGATAATAGCGGGTCGCGCCGATCTGATCGCGTTGCTCAAGCTCAACCCGCTCTTGCGCGCCCTACGAGTCGACAAGCTGACGCTTGCAGCCCTGTCCGCGACACTTGGACTATATCTCAATAGCGACCGCTTGAACGAGATTCCGTTTTTCGCTTTGCTGCAGACGACCGTCGAGGAGCTCCGCAAGCGCGCTCGCGCCTTAGTGTCACAGTTGCCCGCGCGCAGCCCGGTTCTGGTATGTGACACGGAAGCCGCAAGCGGCGGCGGCACGCTCCCGCTGACGCGGATTCCCTCCGCCGGAATAGCTATTTCACCGCAAGATTTCACCGTCGCCGAGCTAGCGCTACGCTTGCGCAATCATCGACCGCCGGTGATCGGCCGAATCGAGGACCAAACGATGGTCATCGATTTGCGCTGCCTGCGGCCGGATGAAGACGCCGTGCTCGCGCATGCTCTGTCATGCACATTGTAGGCACGGCGGGCCACGTCGATCACGGCAAAAGTTCTCTCGTCCTCGCACTGACAGGTCATAACCCGGATCGCCTTATCGAAGAGCAGGAGCGCGGCATGACGCTGGACCTCGGGTTCGCGCCGCTGCTCTTTCCCGACGGCGTGGAAGCGGGTATCGTTGACGTGCCCGGGCACGAGCGTTTCTTACACAACATGCTTGCCGGCGCAGCCGGGATGGAATTAGTTTTGCTCGTGATCGCAGCGAACGAGGGGCCTAAACCGCAAACCCGCGAGCACCTGCAGATCTTGAGCTTGCTCAACGCGCAGCACGCCATCATCGTCTTGTCAAAAGCTGATCTGGTTCAGGGTGACGAGCGCACGGCGGCAACGGAACTGGCCCGCGCGGCGTGCAGCGGCACGTTCGCCGCCGGGGCACCGCTCATCGCCGTTTCCACCGTAACCGGCGAGGGTCTCGAAGAATTGAAAACCGCCATTCACGACACCCTCGCCGCACTGCCAGCGCAACGGATAGACGCGCCTGCCTTCATGCCGGTAGACCGGGTATTCGCGCTTCCCGGCCACGGTACAATAGTCACCGGCACGCTCATGCAAGGAACTATTCATACCGGCGATACCCTGGTGCTCGCGCCCTCAGGACTGCCGGCGCGCATCAAGAGTCTGCAGACGTTCGGCGCCAAGCGAGCCGTCGCGTATGGCGGCGCACGTGTCGCCGTTAATCTCCCCGGCGTCGAGGTCGGGCAGATCGCGCGCGGCGAAGCGCTCGTCGCCGCCCGTCACTTCGAACCCCAGACAGAACTCGCACTATGGTTCACCGCCCTTCCGCAAGCCCTGCCGTTGTTTCGTAAGCGCACTCCGGTGCGCGCGCACATCGGTTCGGCTGAGATCCCCGGCATTCTCCGCTTCACGCAAGGCGTGCCAAGTGAAGCTTCCCCTGTCGCCGCCCAACTCACGCTGTCACGGCCGACCGCGGCATATTCCGGCATGCGGCTCGTCCTGCGGCGCCTGAGTCCGAAAGATCTGCTCGGCGGTGCGGTGGTGCAAGGCGTCAGGGTTTCGGCCGATGCATCTGCAAACTCGGACAGTGCCGGCCCTAAAGGCGCCGCAGAGATCAACGCGGTGCTGCAGGCAGCAAACCTTCAACCGCTCAGTCTCGAGAAGCTGGCGACCCAAACCAACACGCTGATCGAAAACGCGTCCGCCGCTTTGGACTGGCTGATCGAAAACGGCCAGGCGGCGACGATTCAGAAGCCTGCGGAATATTTATCGTCGCCGGCGTTTAACGACGCCTGGCTGCGCGCGCAAGCGCTTTTGCGCCGGCAGCATGAGGACGCTCCTTGGAAAGTGGGCATCATTGCCGCAGACCTCGCGAAGACGCTCGCGCTTTCGGAGCATCTCATGCTCCGACTGCTCAACGCTTGGCAAGAGGACGGACGGGTGATAAACCGAGCCGGGCGCTGGCATGCGCCGGATTTTTCGCCGTCGCTGAGCAAAGCCCAGCGCACTTTTTTTGAGAGCGCGTTAGCACCCGACGCAGCCAATGCGTTGTTGCCGCATTCATACGCGGCTCTGGCGCAAGCAGTGGAACGTGCGCGCGATCTCGCCGAGTCGCTCGATTCCCTGCTCGCGGTCGGCGCGCTCGTTCGGATCGGCGACGATGTCTATCGGCGCTCGCAAATCGACCAGGCCAAGGAGCGGGTCGCCGCCACCGTTGCACAAAACGGCACAGCCACAATGGCTCAAGTGCGGGATGCGCTGGGAACATCCCGGAAATACGCGCTGCCTCTGATGGAATATTTCGACTCGAGCGGGTTCACCATTCGCGATGGCGACCGCAGACGTCTGCGCGGAAAGTAAGAGCTGGTGGCGATAGTCACGTTTCTCGAGCACTGGTTGTTCGCGTCATTTGCGATGTTCTGGCAAGTGTTGTGGTCGCTGCTCGCCGGCTTTATCCTGTCGGCGATGATCCAAGCCTATGTCGCCAAAGGCGGACTGAGCACGTTGCTAGGCCGCCTCGGTCTCCGAGAGGTAGCAATCGCGGCCGGCTTGGGTGCGGCCAGCTCATCGTGCAGCTATGCCGCAGCAGCGATGGCAAAATCTCTGTTCAAGCGCGGTGCTGATTTCACGGTGGCGATGGTCTTCATGTTCGCTTCGACCAACCTCGTCATCGAGCTGGGGCTGGTCCTGTGGCAGCTCATGGGTTGGCCGTTCGTGCTGGCTGAGTGGTTGGGTGGATTGGTTTTGATCGCGGTGTTCGTGCTGCTCGCGCGCGTGCTCTTTCCGAAACATATCATCGAAGAGGGACGGCGCCATGAAGAGATCGCCGAGCACGGTCATCACCACGACCACGGTGAGATGTTAGCGCCCGGCGCCACCGTCGGGGAAAAACTACGCTCGGGGCGTGGTTGGGTGTACGTCTCACATTACTTTCAAATGGACTGGTCGATGCTGCAAAACGACCTATTCCTGGGATTTTTGATCGCCGGTTTTCTGACGGTCGCCGTGCCGCAGAGCTGGTGGCGGCATATTTTCTTGAGCGGTTCGCCCGGGTTGCTGCGCGACGTCGAAAACGCTTTGCTGGGGCCGCTGATCGCCGTCGTCAGTTTTGTCTGCTCCATCGGTAACGTGCCCATGGCCGCCGTGCTCTGGAGCGGGGGCAGCACATTCGCGGGAGTGGTCTCATTTTTGTACGCCGATCTGATCGTCATCCCGCTCATCGATATTTACAGGAAGTACTACGGCTGGCGTTTGACGCTACGCATGGTGGGCGTCTTCTATCTGGCGATGGTCGTCAGCGGTCTCATCGTCGAGTGGCTGTTCCGGATCTTCGGCGCGGTGCCGCAGGCGCATGGCAACTTCCTGATGCAAATCGAAACAATACGCTTCAACTACACGACGGTGCTGAACGTCGCATTCGCATTGCTGGCGGCGTTGCTCGTGTGGTGGGGCAACCGCCCAACTGCCGCCGAGGCGCACGCAGAGGCGTGATCCGTGGCTTGACCGATCGATGCTAGGCATCGTACTCGGCTTGATCTCCGGATTGGTATATGGGTCGGCGGATTTTATCGGCGGTCTCGCTAGCCGACGGTCGTCAACGCTTTCAGTCGTCGTCATTTCCCAGGTAGCGGGCCTGGTGCTGTTTGTTTTGCTGTTGCCGCTGTTGCCCCCAGCCAATCCAACGCGCGGGGATCTCCTCTGGGGTTTGTGTGCCGGCGTTTCCGGCGGCATAGGCATCGTGCTCCTTTATCGGGGCCTCGCGATCGGGCGCATGAGTTTGGTCTCGCCGGTCACCGCGGTGCTCGCCGCCCTTTTTCCGCTCGTGGTTGCGCTGGCGCGGCACGAGCGCCCATCGCTCTTGGCTCTGAGCGGCGTCGCACTCGCTCTTATCGCAGTGACTCTGGTGTCCGCATCCGAGCATGCAGGTGAGCCCGTGTCCAACGCCGCTCCGGGATTGACGGGTCCGCTGCAATCCCAAGCTCGCCGCAAAACGACAAAAATATGGGGAATGCCTAAGGGCTTGCCGGAAGCGATATTGTCGGGAATCGCGATCGGCGGCTTTCTGTTGTTCATTGCGCAGACAAAGGCCAACGCGGGGCTTTGGCCGCTGGCGGACTCGCGCTTGTCCTCGATTATGGTGCTCGCTCTGTTGGCGCTCATCGCGCGAAAATCGCTACGCCCACAACCGGAAAGCTTACCTGCTATCCTCTTCGCGGGAGCACTTGATATGTGCGCCAACGCCTGCTACTTGATAGCGACCCGTCACGGTCTCTTATCGCTTGTGGTGGTCTTGGCGTCTTTGTATCCTGCCAGCACGGTGTTGCTAGCGCGCATCGTGCTCAAAGAACGTTTGACGGTTGTCCAGCTCGCCGGAGTGGGTTGCGCGCTCGCGGCGGTCGCACTTATCGCGGGAGGTTCGCATGCTTGAGTCAGCTCGCTCGCGCACTGTTGTGTGGGAAGACCCGCTGCCGTTTGTCAATTCTGCCAGGACCAAAAGCGGTCTCGAACGTCTGCAGGCCTTGCTTAACAAAGAAGCTCCCCGGCCGCCGATGGCTGCGCTCGTCGACATCGACCTGATTGAAGTCGAGCCGGGCCGCATCGTGTTCGCCGCTCGCCCGCAAGAGTTTCACTACAATCTCGGAGGGGTTGCCCACGGCGGCTTTGCATGCACGCTGCTGGACTCAGCTTTAGGTTGTGCGGTCACGTCAGTGCTGCCGGCAGGCAAAAGCTGCACGACGCTGGATTTGCAGGTGAGGTTTATCCGGCCCCTGACCCGCGAAACCGGCGACCTGCGGTGCGAAGCTAAGGTTTTGCACGTCGGAAAAACAATCGGCACGGCGGAAGCCGCTATTACGGACTCCGCCGGCCGTTTGTGCGCGCATGCAACGACTGCTTGCGCAATCCTGAACGAGTGAAGCTATGTTTGTCGGTCAGCGCCTAGGCATTTACCGGCGCGCGCGCTTCCTTGTCAATCGGCACGTCGATGAGATTCCCGTACTCTGTCCACGAACCGTCGTAGTTACGAACGTTGGGATACCCGAGCAGGTACTTCAGCACGAACCAGGTATGCGACGAGCGCTCGCCGATCCGGCAATACGCTATGACGTCGCGCTTGGAATCAAGGCCTTTCCCTTCATATAAGGATACGAGTTCCTCTGCGGACTTGAACGTGCCATCATCCCGAACCGCTTGGCTCCAGGGTACGTTTATCGCCCCGGGGATATGACCGGCGCGTTGCGCTGTCTCCGTCATGCCCGGTGGAGCGATGATCTCGCCTGTGAACTCGGGCGTGGATCGCACGTCGACCAAGTTGAACGAATGATCGGCTACCGCTTCGAGCACCAGGTCGCGCCGCGCACGGATTTCGGGGTCGGTTTGGGTCACGCGGTACTCCGCGCGTGGATAGGACGGTACGTCTTTGGTGAGCGGCTTGTTCTCCGCGAGCCATTTTTTTCTGCCGCCGTCGACGAGCAGCACCTTGTTGTGTCCGTAATATTTCAGAATCCAAAAGGCGAAGGCGGCGAACCAGTTGTTGTTGTCGCCGTACAACACGATCGTCGTATTGTTGCCGATGCCGCTGGCTGAAAGCAGTTCTTCGATTTCGGCCGTGGATGGAATATCGCGCCGGACGGGATCGTTGAGCTGTGTTTGCCAGTTGAAACCGATCGCGCCGGGAGCGTGTCCTTGTTCGTAGGCGCTCGTGTCTACGTCGACTTCAACAAAGCGTAAGCCGGGATCGTTGAGATGCTGGGCAGCCCAATCAGTGGAAACTAGGACTTCGGGGTGTGCGAACTCGCGGGCCATGATAGCCCTCCTTACCTGCCGGAGATGGGTGAGAAATAAGGTGCGCTAGAGAGCGGAGAGCCCCAATTCGGCGGCCTGAGCCGTACTCCTTACACCCCCGGGGGACGAAGGCCTGAAGGCCCGAAAAAGGTTTTCATGTTCTTCCGTCAGTGCTATGACGAACGGTTAGCGCAGGCTTCCTATATCCTTGGGTCAGCGCACTCAAACGAGGCGCTGGTGGTCGACCCGCAGCGCGACGTTGATGTCTATCTGGAGATCGCACGCGAACAGGACCTGCGAATCACCGCTGTGGCGGAAACGCATATCCACGCCGATTTCCTGTCCGGCGCCCGCGAACTGCAGCAGGCAACCGGCGCGCACCTGTATCTGTCAGGTGAAGGTGGAGGCGAGCTCGGCTATCTGCCTGCTCGGGATTCGTCCACTCGATTCCTCAAGAACGCCGACGAGATAGAAATCGGCGAACTGCGCGTGCGTGTCTTACACACCCCTGGTCATACTCCTGAGCACATCTGCTTCGAAGTTTTCGACGGCCCCGACAAAAGCCAGCCGATGCTGCTGCTGAGCGGAGATTTCATGTTCGTGGGTGACCTGGGGCGGCCGGACCTGCTTGAAGAGGCACTCGGTAGAGCCGGCAGCGCGCGCACGGGAGCCCGTCAAACGTACTTCAGCCTGCAAAACGCTCTCGCCGAGCTGCCTGACTTCATTCAGATCTGGCCCGGTCATGGTGCGGGATCGGCTTGTGGTCGCGCACTGGGCAGCGTGCCCAGCACAACACTAGGTTACGAGCGGCGCTTTACGTGGTGGAGCGAATTTCTCAGCCGTGGAGACGAGCGTGGTTTCATGGAAGCGTTGCTGCAAGGGCAGCCCGATGCGGCCAGCTATTTTGCGATCATGAAGGAACGCAATCGTGGCAGTCAGCGAGTGCTCAACGGATTACCGAGGCCGCTGCAGCTTGATGCTGACGCCGTCCGCGAACGCTTGGCCGCTGGAGCGCTGCTGGTCGATACTCGCCCGCGTGAAGCTTACGTGCGCTCGCATGCGCGCGACTCCATCCATATCGCCGACGGAACTTCGTTTTCGAACTGGAGCGCTTGGTTTATACCAACCGATGCGGACGTCATGTTAGTCGTCAAGCCCGAACGTGCAGAGCATCTCGTGCGCGGGCTGGTTCACGTCGGCATTGACAACATCGTTGGATTGGTCTCTGAAGAGGTTGCGCAGAGTCTGCCGCAGGTCGCACTTTCGCACCTGAGCGCTCGGCAGGCAGATGCGCAGATAACCCAACAGCAGGCTGCGACGTTGGACGTGCGATCAGAGTCAGAGTTTCAGGCGGACCATATCCCTGGCTCGGTTCACGTCAGTGCCGGCCGCCTGCTTCATAATGTCGAACGCCTACCCAAGGACCGCCCGCTGATCGTGTGCTGCGCGACCGGTGAACGCTCCGTCGCCGCGGTGAGCGTTTTGATTGCGAATGGATTTCATAACGCGGTGAATCTGGACGGTGGCTTCAACAGGTGGCGGTCGCTGGATCGTGCTGGAGCCGGCTGAGGAGAGCTTAACGGGTGCGCGGCCAAGCCGTCGCCTGAAAATGTTGCTGCGCCACGTTGATGTCGATTGAACCGTTCAAAACCGATTCGAGCAGTTCCTGATGCCGGCGCGTTCGCATCGCGAACAGTTCAGATCCTATTTCGTGAGTGATCCGGCTGAGCATTCGCACCTCATCGGGTGCAAAGCTCTCGCCGTCGAGCCGCACTCCACATATGAACGCGCCGAAGAGCTCGCCGCGGATGGCAAACGGAAAACAGATTCCATGCTGCCCCAAAGCTGAATTCACATCTGAGAGATGGACGTCTGCCGCCTTCATCCGCAAGCGCACGAATGCCAGATCGTCAGCAGCCACGTGATTTGGCAGATCGAGGTTCCCGCTGGACACCGTGGCTTGGTAACCATCCGCGGCCCGCTCGTACACGACGGCGCCCGTCGCTTCGATCGCGCCTGGGATCTCCCGTACGGCGCGATGCAAGAGCGCGTCGGGGTTTTCCATGTAGCCGGCTTCATCGGCGAGCTGTTGCAACTCCTTAGCGGCTTGATATTTGCGGCGAAAGAGCACGCGATCGATTCCTACTTCGACGCGTCTATGGAGAGCATTGAAAGAAAATCCGAGCGAAAGAGCAACAATAAACTCCGCGGCCAAACTGGCGCCGCGAGTAACCGCTAGCGACCCCATCAGACTCTCGAGCAGGATGAACACTCCAACCGCAATCGTCGTCAGAACGGTATAAATCAGCGCGCGATTCAGAACGAAGTTGACATCGATTATCCTGTGACGCAGGATCGCGTATGCGCAGCCGAGCGGAAAGATCATGACGGTAAGCCATTCGACTCCTGAGAGATGAACCGGGTGCGCAACGATTCTATTGAATAGATTGAGCAGCACGCCAAAGCGGCTGATCAAGAATGCCCAAAACACCCAACGCAGCCGTTGACGCTGAAGCCCGGCCGACCGCAGGTAGTAGAGGATGAAAAACGCCATGAGAGCGAGCTGCGTCGCCACGAATGAATCGTTGATGAGCCATTGCGGCAGCAAGACCAGACTGCAGCCGGAAGTTACGTGCGCTGCCGCGTTGACGGTGTTCTCAAAAAGAGCAGGTACGAGGGTCGCAGCGACGACGGCACGTGCCGTCAATTTGGTTCGTGGCGACAAACTCGGTGCTAGTGACTCGATCACGAGATAGAGTACGAATGGCGCGAAGGTCCAGCTTCCCACACTCAGTACCGCTCCAACGAGGCGGCCAACTGCGGGCAAGGAGCCCCACCAGGCGTCGGGCAGGCACACCAGTATTTCGAGACACCATATCCCCAATACGAGCGATGCACGGTCGCGACCGCGCCATAACAACAGCAGACCCAGCGCCAACAGGAAAAGCTTGAAACCGAGCTGGGCCAAAAACGTGAGCAGCGAATCCGCGTGTCGCGGCAGATAGGGGATCTCTAGTTGCCTGCCGGCGCGCTTGACAACCATAGTGACGGGTTCGCTTGCGCGCGCGGTCTGCACGGGGAGGTATTGGTAGACGACAGGCAGCCGCGCCTCAAAATTCATTGCCGGCAGCTGCAACTGGTCGCCCGAGCGCAAGCCTTGCGCCTGATCGTAGTCGGACAGCGAAACAATGGAAGGCGAGCAGCGCGATACTGCCGATAGGCTAAATCCAAGGCGTGCGCTCGCCGGCCATGACACGATTTGAATCGCGAGGATGGCTGTTGCGCTTACGCTCAGCGCCACGGCTGCGATGGTTCGCTTACTCATTTTCAACCACGCCAAAAAAAACCGTCGACTCTTGTAGTCCCGGTGCGAACGGGTTCGCGGGGATGAGCCTGCTTTCCTAATTTACATAGTTGCACCGGGCTGCCGCTTGTAGGTGCTCAACAACGCCGCGCGAAGGCATCCATCCTTCGTAGCTTCGTCTAAGGAGGCGTTTCTATGCCTGTAACGAGGAAGATATTCTTAGGATCGACTGTGGCAGCTGCTTCGGCAGCGGTTCTCTCCAGCCGCCAGGCCGCCGCCGCGGCCGATATGGGCGCACCCGCAGCGAGCACGGCCTCTGCCCGCGCTCCCGTGCATTTCCACATCCTCAAACAGAACGAATACGACCACGCCGGGATGATAAAAAAACTGCACGTGGTGAGTCAGCATAAACAAGTCTTTGAATCGGTAGCGCCGCTGGTCGTCGCGCCCGGCATCGCAAGCGTCTACATCCACATGCAAAACGCGATGAACGCCTACCAATTTTCGTTTGGGCTTGGAAGCCTCCCGACGTTGGCCGTGTTGATCGGGCCTTCGATCGTGTTCGCCCTCAACGACGCGGCCTGGCAAAAATACAATATCGGCGCAGCGCTTAACCTCGATCCCGTCAACACGTATTACCGCGCCAGCTCGAAGCTCGACTTAAACGCGAACCCCGACGATCCCAGCGGCGTTTACCAAGATTGGAGCGCCCAAGCCGTTCTGAAGCGCGGCGGTTCGTTCATGGTGTGCCATAATGCGACGACGGCGGTGGCCATGCTGTTCGCCGGCAAGATGGGACTCAATCCGCAAGACGTGCTTACGGATTTCAAAGCGAACATGCTGCCTGGATTTATGCTCGTGCCCGCGGGTGTGGCAACAGTGCAGCTTGCGCAAGAGAATGGCTGGAAGCTCTATACCATCATCTGAGCGGCACACCTGATGCGGATCACTGGGCTCGCCTTACTTACCGCGCTTCCCTTAGGTCCGTTGCTCGTCTACGGACTCGCAGTTGGCATCTCACTGGGACTGACAGGTGGAGGGGGATCGATCATCACGGTCCCCCTTCTCGTTTACGCTGTGGGCGAGCCCGTCCACCAGGCAATCGAAACGTCGTTGGTCATCGTCGGCGGCATCGCGCTGATGGGCTTCTTCGGAAGGATCCGTGAGGCCGATCCGTCCGGCGGCATAGCGCTGGGGCTCACCGGCGTTCTCGGGGCAATTCCGGGCAGAATTGCGGCCCACTTCTTTGCCGGCCGCACCTTGCTACTGCTCTTTGCGATCATCATGGTCATCGCCTCAATCGCGATGTTTCGTTCAAAGTCATATGAGAGTTCCCAAATAACAAAGCGGAACTGGGTGCTGATCACTTTGGCAGGTATCGCACTCGGCTTCTTGACCGGGTTCTTGGGAGTTGGCGGCGGTTTTCTCATCGTGCCGGTGCTCGTGTTGCTCTTAGGGATGCCGATGCGCTCAGCCATTCCCACCTCGTTGCTCGTCATCGGTATAAATTGCTTTGCAAGTCTGCTCGCAACCGCGTTGCTCTCGCGTGGAGCTCGAGTGAGCGCCGGGATAGACTGGTATGTTGCCGTGATATTCCTGGTCGGCGGGCTGGTGGGCAATCTGGTAGGGGCAGCCGTGGCCCAGCGGCTCAACGCCCGCACGCTGAAACGTGTCTTTGCGGTTTTCATTTTCTTTCTGGGGTTATTCGTCGCTGGCGGCGCCGCGGGATTGATTCCTCTACCCGTAAAATAGTTGCAAGTCAGACGAGGAGAAAAATGGCGGAAAGAGGCGGTTTGAAGCATCCCGAAATCCCCGACTACGCCCCGCAGCAGGCACAAGAAGAGATTGCGCGTGGTGTGTTACTCGTTGACGTGCGCGAGCAGGTCGAATGGAATGCGGGCCACATGCCCGGCGCAATCTTGATCCCGATGGGGCAGATCACGAACCGGCTCAAAGAGTTGCCGCGCGATCGCGATATCATCTTCACGTGCCGCTCCGGCAATCGCAGCGGTACCATAAAAGACCTTCTGATCGACGACTACGGCTACACCAAAGTTCACAATCTGCTGGGCGGGATTCTCGCGTGGCAAGTCGCCGACTTGCCCGTCGTGAGATAGCCGGGTCGTGAAGTAACGCTGGAATGATGCGCCGTATTTTTTTGTTGGCCTCCATCGCAGCACTGGCGATTGTAATTATCGCATGCGCTTCTCAAATAAAGAGCCGCATGCAAAGCCTGGAAACTCATCTTGAGGCATCTGCGCGGCAGGCGCAAGTCAATGCCACCGCAACGTTTCCGCCCGGCGCGGAGGGCGAGCTAATTCGCTACGGTCATGATCTCATCGCCGATACGCCGCGACTCGCGAGCCACAACATCATGGCGCAAATGTCGTGCTCGGCCTGCCACGTCGCCGACGGACGCCAGCCGCACGCCGGTTCATTCCTCGGAACCTACGCTCGCTTTCCGCAGTGGAGCAAGCGCGCGAACCGCTTTATCCTTTTGCAAGACCGGCTGGCCGAATGCTTCTTGTACAGTATGAACGGTAAACCGCCCGCCTATTACAGCAAAGAAATGGTCGCGATGACCGCATACATCGCTTGGCTGTCGCGCGGCGCCCCAACGAGTGTCGGTTTTCCGGACCAAGGCCCGGTCATGTTGCAGGCTGATCTGCAGCCAAATGCCGGCGCAGGAGCACAACTGTATGCCGCGCGTTGCCAGGTCTGCCATGGGGTCGATGGCGCCGGCGCAGGGCTGCGTTACCCCCCGCTCTGGGGGCCAAAATCATTCAACGATGGAGCGGGCATGAGCCATGTGAACCGCATGGCGCCCTTCATTCGCGTGGCGATGCCGCAAAATTCTCCTGGAACGTTGACTGACCAGCAAGCGTTGGACGTCGCCGCGTTTATTCTGTCGAAGCCTCGGCCGCATTTCAAGAAATCGCGCTTAGTTGACTTCCCCGCGCAAAGAGCCGACTATTTCTGAGGCGGGCAGCGAGCTCAAGCGCGCGGGCGACTTGGCTCACGATCGCGAGCGTGCCTGGGATTTGGTCTGCCGTCACGTGCAAAACCCGGCGTTGCGCCGGCACATGCTGGCGGTTGAAACGGTCATGCGCGCCTACGCCGCCAGCTTTGACGATGACGTAGAACGCTTCGGAGTCACGGGGCTGTTGCACGACTTCGACTGGGAGATCCATCCAAATGCAGACGAACATCCTGAGCTGGGCTGCCGAATGCTGGAAGAAATGGGTTATCCGGCCGACGTCGTCACTGCCATCCGCGGTCACGCGACCTACCTAAAAATACCGCGCGACACGCTGCTGGCGCAGGCGCTCTTTGCCAGCGACGAATTGACAGGTTTTATCACGGCTGTGGTTTACGTTCGGCCAAGTAAGTCTATCCATGAGGTGACGGTTGAGTCAGTCAAAAAGAAACTCAAGGACAAGCGATTTGCTGCGAACGTCAACCGCGAAGAGATCGAACAAGGAGCCCGTGAGTTCGGCGTGGACCTCGACGATCACATCGGATTCGTCATCAACGCGCTGCGAAACAACGCAGGTCCTCTAGGTCTATAAGACTCTCAACAACGCCGAGCTTTTTTAAGGGGACCATGCGCGGCGTTGCAGAAAATCGAACGCATGCACCTTACAGCAACCGCCGACTATGCGCTGCGCGCGTTAGCAGAAGTCGCGGCCGTGGCGCCAAATCATATGACGGCCCAACGGATTTCAAAACGTCAGGATATACCGCTCAAATACATCGAGACTATTTTAGCCACTCTCAAGCGCGCGGGAATCGTCAACGCCAAGCGCGGAGTGGACGGCGGCTTTTGGCTGGCAAAACCCGCAGCGGACATCACGCTGGCCGACATCATCAGAGCGGTCGAAGGCCCTTTGGCAAACGTTCGCGGTACCCGGCCCGAACACGTCAAGTACAATGGCGCCGCTCGGCCTTTGCGCGACGTGTGGATCGCGGTACGCATCAATCTGCGCACGGTTTTAGAAGCCGTGACCTTGGCGCACCTGGTCGACGGTAAACTACCGCTGTCTGTCACCAAGCTGACGAAGCGCTCTGATGCCTGGGAGCCTCATTAAAAATCGTATTCGATCTGGGCGCGATTGTTGATAAAGGTGAACGGTTTTGTTTGCGTTTCTACGTCAATCCAGCGATCGCGCAACAAGAGCCCGCGAAAAGCCTCGCCGCGTTTCCCGTTGCCAATGAAATAGGTGACGTCAAGATTCGTGTCGAGCGCATGCGTTGCCGGCACCTTGCCTGCGCGATAGATGTAGTACTCTCCGCGCCCAGCAAACACTTTAACGCGATTGTGATAGGTCCAGATAGTCGCTGCCAGCTTGTAGGCATGCCCGGCACCTTTATCGGCGAGACCCGTTCCGGTCAAAGTCGTGAATAATGGATCGTTGTCCGTATACGTGTAGGGCGAGGCAACGCCGCCGTTGTTGAAAGCACCACTTTTTGCACTAATGTCATTATAAGAGAGCGTAAGATCGCCCTGAGCCGTCGTCACCCCGCTGCTCACACCATAGCCGTGAGCATTGACGTTTGCCGGTAAACGTGAAGTAGTGCCGTTTTCTGCGATGTATTGGCCGCTCAGAAACGGACGATACTTGTTCGTGATCCCAAAACGTTGGGTCGCTTCGATGTACTCAAGCGACGCGGTGCCGTAGAAGTGATAATGCCACGCCTGTAATGCCTGTTTTGGATCGGCGTAGAGCACGCCCAGGTTGAGCATGCCCGCGGTTGGTTTCGGCGAGAGCAGATCGTTATTGACGAACTGCGAGCTCACCCGTTGCTTGAACCGGACCATACGATTTGCCGCAAACGACCAGCCGTGAGATCCCTTGGCATTGAATCCGATCCCCTGGAACGCGTTTGGGATCATGCGCGAGTCCGACGGATTTGCCCAGGGAGTGCGTACGATTTGTCGCCCGATGCGCAATGACGCGAAGTCAGTGTTATACGCGGCGTAGAGCTCCTCAAGCACGCTGATGGGCGTACCGGGTAATCCGGCATCGATGAATTTCGCGTTCGGGTCATTCAGTCCCAGAGGCTCACCGATTCCCCACGTTAGACCGGCCCCAAGCGCAGGAGCAAAATCACCGTCGGCGTGAAAATTACCTCCGAGGGAGAACGCTGCTTGATTTGTGCCGTTACGAAAACCGCGTGTGAAATAATACGCCCGAACGTTGGTACCATACTTGATGTGCTGCCGCTGCAACTTGGCTGCCGCCGGAGCCGCCGTGCAGAGCAGCCACACGGTGAGCGCGACGTATGCCGTCAACCTGCTTCTCAAAGGGGTCCTTCTTTTTTTGGCGAGCCGATCCGCGTCGTTGCGGACCTGCCTTTTCGCTAAAGTCTATATTCTTTATAGACATTTGGAAAGACCCAAATTCGAATGAGGCCAGAAGCCTCCTGGTCTGGATGAGGTCACACTTTCAGTCAGTGCCCGGCGAGACCAAAGTCCCTTTTCCAGATAGATAATATACCATATGGTTGTAACAACGCTTTAGAACGTAAGGGTAAAGAGAACTTGGACTGGCATATCATAGTCGGCGGCCTCATCGTCGGCCTGCTCGTCGGGTTGACGGGCGTGGGCGGCAGCTCGCTTATGTTGCCCATCCTGGTGCTGTTTTTTCGGGTCCCGGCGCTCATCGCGGTAGGCACCGATCTTGCCTATAGCGTTCCAACCAAGATTCTCGGCGCCATCATTCACCGGCGTCAAGAAACGGTCAATCCTCGCTTGGTTTTGCTGCTGTGTTTAGGGGGCATACCGGGCGCTATAGCAGGCGTGCTGTCCCTCTCTTTCGTCAAGAGTCACGTCAGCATGGATGAGCTGAACACTATCCTCAAGCACATCGTCGGCGTACTGTTGCTCGTTATCGCCGCCACCATCTTTCTCGTGCAGTTCTTCCCGCGCAAAGATACCGAGCAGCCCGTTTGGCTGCGTCCGAAGGCGCCTCTTATCATGCTGATCGGCGGGCTCGTGGGTTTCGCAGTCAGCATCACCTCGATCGGGGCAGGTTCCATAACGTTGACCCTGCTCGCGTTGATCCTGCCGCGAATGCGCTTGCAGCTGCTGGTCGGCTCGGACGTCGCCTTTGCCGCTTTCATCGTGCCGATCGCGGCCGCCGGCCACCTGACGTTGGGAAGCATCAATCTTCCGCTGACCCTCAATCTGTTGCTGGGATCGCTGCCCGGCGTCTTTATCGGCAGCCGGCTTTGCGGCATCTTGCCGACGAAATACCTTCGCCCCGCTATGGCCGGCGTGATGGCCTTGGCTGCCAGCCGGCTTTTCTAGCCTTCCCACAGAATAACCGCGGGTGAGTTTGCATAAAGCGGGGGAATCACAAGTGGAACAAGCCACATTCGGGGCCGGTTGCTTTTGGGGCGTTGAAGAAGAATTTCGTCAATTGCCCGGCGTTATCGATACCAAAGTCGGATACATGGGTGGTACGTTGGAAAACCCGACCTACCGCGATGTCTGCACCGATCGCACGGGCCACGCCGAGGTGGTGCAGGTGACCTTCGACCCGACAAAGATCTCGTACGCCCAACTGCTCGAGGCGTTTTGGAATGCGCACGATCCTACGACGCTCAATCGTCAGGGGCCCGACTTCGGCTCGCAATATCGCTCGGCGATTTTTTTTCACTCGCCCGAGCAAGAAGCGGAAGCGAAGCGATCGTTGGAGGCGCTGCAAAAGTCCGGCCGCTTCAAACGCGCCGTCGTCACCAAGATCGAGCCCGCGCAGAAATTCTATGTCGCCGAAGAATATCACCAGCTCTATCTGCAAAAACAGGGCCTAGGATCTTGTCACATCTGATCCCAGTTTAAGCTCTATCTAATACCGGGATAACGCTCCCGCGGTCATTTTTCTGAGACGATGAGCGTCGAACTGCTTGACCGGCCGAATTCTTCGGCTGCATATTCCAACTGCGCTTCGGCGGGCGGCCACAGGTAAGTCCCGGGCGTTACCGAGCGCACCAGATAATGCATCGCATAAACGCCGGCTTCTAGACGCATTGCGTACGCGGTGACGCGGTCTTTGTGAATCGTCTGGTAGTCGACTTCCCAGCTTGAGCCGGCTGCTTGAAAATAGGGGGTCGAGGTTCGGAATGTCGTATCGACCGCCTCCAGCCCAGCCGGCAGTTGGTCGCTGATGACAACGTGGTCAACGGGGTGGTCGGCGATGATTTCAAGACCGATGTCGAATACTTGACCGGGTGGCAGCGTCAAAGGATCGTTGGGCGCGTTGAGACCCATCGTGGCGATGATCTTGGGATCGTTGGCGGCCCGCACGTGGCGCGTCACCCGCAGGCCGTTGAGAATACCCGGTTGATTGCCCGGCAAGCGATAACGGTACTCTGCGACGTAATGGAGGCTGCCCTCGCCGGCTTTTTGCAGTACGAGATCATTACGATTGCGCGGCAACGCTGCGGTTGCCACCCGAATGTCGCTGCTCGTCTTCTGGTAGCCGGCAAAGTTCACAGAACCCAACACTTTGCCGGCAAGCGTTGCGCTTGCGGAGAACTGCGGTGGCTTGGGTTGCAGCTTGCTGTAGTCGATGAGCGCGCCTAGCGCTTCTACAGTGTCGTAGCTGTCCTGCCAACTGCCGTTGCGCCGTAACGCCAGCAGACTGGCAGCCAGCCGGTCGATAAACTCTGGATCGCTGTGCCGCGCGATGAAAAGACGCAACACCTGGGAGCGCATTGCGGCCGGCGATTCGAGCCAGCCCCATTCCTCCGGGTAGCTGATCGTGGCGTAACGGCCTGTTTCGTAAACGCTTTGCTGCAGCTTGTTCGCCATTGCATCGGCCTGCTGCCGCCAACTCGGGAAGTTCAGCAGGTAACGCGCGAGCTCGACTTGGCCGAGTAGATCGAACGAGGCGCGCCGGTCGTAGATGTCCGACAAAAAGTCGTTGCGCGTTTCCCCTAAATCGTCGAGCGCCAGCAAGATATCCAAACGCAGGCGCGCCCGGCACTCAGCGATATCGGCGCAGACGAGCGGGTCTTGCAGCGATCGCTTGAGATAGGATTTGGCTCGCGCAATCATGGCGGGATCGACTCTCAAGCCTGCATCCCGCGCGATCGCGAGCGCCTGCGCCGCATAGGGCGTGACAAAAATATCCGCTCCCGAACGCGACGACGAGTACCATAAGAATCCGCCTTCAGGCGTTTGCAGCTTTTGCATCTGCTCGAGCGCGTTGGCCGCAACTTTTGACGCATCGAACTGCCCGATGGCTCGCGCGTACCGCTCGGATAAGATCTTGAGGTCGGATGCTATGATCAGACGGCTGGCGAGCGGCTCCAAAATCGCGAGATCGTCACTATCCAGCATTTTCAACGCGGGAGCGGTGATTTCGGGCAGCAGTGTGCTGGCAAGGCTGAGGTGCAGGCCGCCGCTATCGTTGAGCACTCGCGGATCAACGTTCAGCGCTATGCCGACCCGGTTTGCCGTCACGCCGGATTCGATGACCTGTTCCATGACGCTGCGTGGCTCGCGTATCTCGAGCGGAAACTCAAACGCGTCCGAGTCGGAACCCAACGTGCTGGTGAAGGTTACCAGTGCTGTGCCGCTCCCGGTGACGAGCATGGGGAAACGGAATGCTTGCGTTCCGCTTGACACCGCCTCGGTCACATGTTGCGATTGTACTTGACCGGAGCTTGTATCGAAAACCAGCGGGCCGCTCAAGCTCGCGAGAATATCCAACGTGCCCGAAGTCCCGCGCGTGTTGGTGAGACTCAGGCCGGCACTCAGCTTGTCACCAGGCCGCGCGAACTGCGGCAAGATGGGATTCGTCAAAAGCGCTTTCGTCGTGACGAAGATCGCATCGCTCTGGCCGAAGCGCATATCCTGGGAAGTCGGACTGTCGGTGGCCGCTATTGCCACTGCCATGATCCGCCAAGTCGTGAGGTCGTCGGGAGTTTTAAAACTAAAGCGCGCGTCGCCATTCGCGTCGCTTTCAACCGCTCCGTTGAAATACGCAATCGGTTGGAAGTTGCGGCGGACCCGCGTTCCGGCGGCGCCGGGCATGAAACCCCCGCCGTAGCCCCAGCCCTTCTGCAGCGGTGACGCTATCTGCGCCAGAACGACGGCCGGGCGGTTGTCCGCAAAGCGCGTTGAGATAGGCTGTTCTGCGTACACGATTTTGACGAGATCGGGTGGCCGGTAGCCGCTGAGCTGCAGGATAGCTTCGTTGACCACCATGACTGCGAATTGGCCGCGCCGCGCTTTGCCGCCGCTATCAGCGAGATGCAGGCGCACGGTTTGTCGCGCTCCGGGTTGCAGCGACGCCTGCCCCGGCGTAATGGCCACTTTCAAATATTTGTCGTCGATGTTCAGAGAGAACGGAACAAAGCCGATGCGTGCCAAGCTGTCAAGCGAACCCGGCTGGAGTTGCTTGAGCGGCGGCCCGCGGCGTGCAACGATCGCCTCCACCGCGGCATTGGGAATCATGTCAGGAGTGACGCGGAATCTGATTTGCGGAGCGCCGCCTTGCACGGCGGCGACCGTGTGATAGAGCGTTTTGTCGCGCACAACTGCGAAATACAAGTCGGCTCGCGCGTATGGAGACTCTATGAGTGCGGTCGCGAGGTCACCGACCTTATAGGTCGGCTTATCGAGCTTCACTGTCAGGTGATCGCGGCTTTGCGATCCCCAGTTCACCTCGCCTGGTCCTGTCGCCCAGAATGCTAGATCCGTCGCGGTTGCTTCACTCGCAGCGTTCTCAAAGTTCGCACGCACCCGGTAAGATCCGGCCTGCGGCGGCGTGAGCGTCAATGTCTGGGCAGCTTGGTCGGAGCTCAGCTGCGCTGAGGCCACGGTCGTGTAACGAACCTGGTCGTGCGCGGTCTCGCCATTCTCAATCAGCTGTGCCGCGCTGCTGTAGCGCATCTCGTCCAATTGCACGCGCACTTTGCGGCCGCGCAGGGGAATGCCCGCACTGTCGGTGACAACGACCTTAAAAGTCGCAGGTTTCAGAGCGGTCGCCAGCCAGTCGCCCTGCATGCCGATGAGCTCGTTGCTGGGCAACGCGGTAAACGACTTAGAGTCTGCAACGGAGAGATTTGAGACGTCGCTTACTTGCAGATCCACGCGGTAAGCCATCGGGAATGGCAGGTCGTGCTCGACTTTGACGTTTTGAGTCAAACCGCCGGATGAGTCGAGCTTACTTTTGATCTGTGCAACGTCACCGGGCAGCGACGGCGGATGTTCGGGCCAAAACCACTGACGCCCGAAGCTGAACTCATCCCAACCCTTAGGCGTGAAATAGGTTTGCTCGCGCGTGACGTAATATTCAGCGTTCGCACCCTGCAGCGGCGAGCCGAAGAGATACGTACTTTGGCCTTTGGCAGTGACCACATCATCCGGGACCGCTACTGTCTTGTCCAGCGTCAGATCGACTTTGAAATTAGGCGGTTTGAACTCCGCCACCTGAAAATCGCCGCTGAACTCGAGCCCGTTGTCGCCCTTAGCGGTAACGCCGTAGTGACCTAAAGGCTGGTTCGGCTTGAAATGGACTTGAAAGGCGAACGTGCCGTAGTCGTTCGTCGTATGCACGCCTAGATCGGTTTTCTGCCCGTCCGGGCCTTCGAGCCTGACGTGATAGCGGCCGCTCCTGTCTTGTTTGACCACGCCTCGCTTCAAGAAATAGGCAACGGTGACAAAGGAAGCATTCTCACCCGGTTGATAAAGCTGGCGATCGGAGAAAATCGTGCCGCGTGGTTGCGGCACTGCGTTTTGCCAGCCTGCATATAGCCCATAACCGTATTCGCCGCTCCAGTTGTCCGTGCGCACGAACGCCCAATCGTCTTGCTCGCGGACGACCGCAAGCAAATTCGGAGGCTCAGCAGACGTCGTCTGCGCGCTGCAACTGCCCATTGCGCTCGCCGGCAACCAAAACGAGCCGGTGCTGTCGGTCTTGCCGCTCGCACAGGGCACCGCGGCACGCGCAGCTCCCGACTGGACCTTAGAGATATAGACATCGACATTGGCGCCCGCCGCTGCGGAACCGTCCGAAAGATGTTGCGCACGCACCAACCCTGACGATGGAAACCACTGAGCAAACACACCCAAGTTGGTGAGTTGCAGCAGTCCGTAAAAGTGCTGTATGGGGTCACCCGGAGATTGATCTGTCTCGGCTCGCATACCGTACGCAAGCATCCCATTATTGCCTCCCAGCTTGGTTCTCACCGGCACATTGATCGTCACGACCTGATTTTGTTGCGCGCTGATCGCCGCGTAGTTCCACGAGTTCTCATTCGGCAGGAGCCCGTTGCCCTCGTTGTCCGGGGAAGCGGAATCGAAGTACACCAAGTCCCGCGGCGCGATGACGCGATAGGCAGATGAGTAATGTTTGTGCGGAATGTTGACAGCCGAGATATCCAAACGCAAATCGTTGCCGGCGGGAAAGATATTCAGTCCTTCGGGAGCCCAGAAGTTCGGAGCAAAGTCGCCGGTGTTGTAGACGACAACTCGCGCTTTGCCCAGGGTCTGACCGAACACATCCGTGAGACCGGCGCCGAGTGTGATCTTATACTTGGTCGCGGGCGTAAGCCACGACTGGTTGATGGTCACGGTATTGTCGCCGTCATATACTTGCCATAGGGCCACCGTATTTTGTGGCAGCGGCGAAATCATCAAATTCTTTTTGGCGGAATCGGCCGACAGTGGATTGTTGAATTCCAGCCGCGCTTGGCCCGCGATAAATCTGCCCGAGTTTGGAAAGGTGAGCTGGGTGAACGCCAGCGGCTTGAAGGTGCTCAAGTATCCACTGAATATCTTAGCGCTCGGAAGGTTGCCTCGCGCAGGCGAGACGCCAGGGTCGATCCGCAGCTCGTAGTCGGTGCCCTTGGCCAGTGGCAGCGCCGGAGCCACGGTGTAGATCCACCTGCGTGTGGAAGCGTCGTAGCTGTATTGCGGCTGATCTTCATCGTTAGGCTGGGGACTGGCAGTCTTGGCCTGATCGATGATGAGGGCTACCGTGTGTGCAGTACCGCTTTGGATCAACTTCGTATGCGCACGAAGGGACTCGACGTTGAGCTCGGCATTGGACCAGATCCGCCAGGATGATCGGAGCGGTGACGGCGTTGATTCGCCGCCACGACCCTGCGGTAGGTTCGTGAAGTCAAGGGGCGCAGTCGTGAACGTCCAGGCGAGATCGTGCGCAAGCTGATGGCCGGCGAGATCTTTCAGCCCAGCCTTTACGGTCACGCGAATGCGCGCGGCCAGCGGCAGCGCAGCATCTTGCTCGAAGCCCACCATGCGCGGCGTGAGAAAGCGGAAGCGCCCCGGTATCTGCGGTTCGACCACAAAATATTGGAGCGCTTTTTGTTCGGCCGGCGTCTCAATGGCCTGAAGCGGTATGAGCGGATGCGAGAAGATGACGCGGATCTGCGCCAGCGTTTCAGCCTGGCCGCGCGGATTGATTTCTTGTATCCAATTCTCCGGCTTTGGCGCGGGCAGCGGGGAGACTGCCGGCAGCGCTTGCGGCGGCCCCGCACTCGTTCCCGAAGTGCAGGCTGTCAGCAGTGAAAGCAACGACAAAAATAAAAACGCCGGTGCTCCAACTAAGCGGCACACACGCTGCATGACTTGCCTCCTGCATTGCGAATTTCGCGAACAGCGGCTACCACCTGTCGCTGCTCAAAATTTTGCGGGAGGCGCGATTTGCGGACGGCGCTCGTACTGAATCGCCGGACATTTGGGATAGCTGCCGCTTGCGTCGTTTCGGTAGTCATCGTCCGCGCTCTGCCGCTCCTGTCGCCGATTCGTGCTGATAGCCTCGTACAAGACCATCAAGCAGTCGAGTTCACCGATCGCAACGGACTCGCTCTCGGCACGCTTCTAAGCCGGGATCAGGAACACACGGCTGCGGTTCCGCTTGCCGCCGTGTCACCGCTATTCCTCAAGGCGATCATCGCAAGCGAGGACAACCGCTTCTATGCCCACGGCGCCGTGGACTACAGGGCGATGCTGCGGGCAACGCTGCAGACTGCCGAGCACCGACGGATCGTCAGCGGCGCGTCGACCTTGACCATGCAGCTTGCACGCATGGTTCGCCCGCTTCCGGATGGGATGTGGGGCAAACTGTTGCAGATTTGGACTGCGTGGCGGCTGGAAGCCGGCATGACCAAAGGCCAAATTTTGGAGGCGTACGTGAATCGCGTCCCCATGGGCGGCAACGTGTACGGAGTGGAAGCAGCGGCGCGCGTCTATTTCGGCCTCCCGGCCGCTCGCGTCGACCTGGCCCAAGCCAGTCTGCTAGCAGCCATCCCCAACGATCCTGGCGGGTTGCTGCCCTACGGCCACTGGAGCGCTCTAAGGGGCCGCCAGGCGTACGTTCTAAGCCGAATGCTCGCCAGCGGCTATATTGACGAAGCACGCCGCCGGCGCGCACTCGAAGAACAAATCCTCCTCCGGCCGCGCGACGAGGGGATCGTTGCAGCTCCTCACTTGCTGTTTTGGCTCGCGAGCGGTCTCTCTCGGGGACGCTCGCACGTGACCACGACCATAGACCGTCCGTTGCAAGAGTTCGTTGAGACTCAGGTGCGTCAGGTGATCGCCGGATTAGCGACGCACAACGTGCACCACGCCGCGGTTGTGGTGGTCGACAACCACACCGGACAAGTGCTGGCGTATGTGGGCTCCCCGGATTACTTCGCGGATACACAAAGCGGCAGTAACGATGGGGTCCAAGCACTTCGCCAGCCGGGATCCGCATTGAAGCCGTTCTTGTACGAGCTGGCGCTGGAAAACCGAACCATCCATCCCAATACAATCCTAGCCGACGTGTCGACGCACTACTCGATCCCTGGCGGCATGCTCTATAGTCCAAGCGACTACAGCAATACCTTTCAAGGTCCGGTCCGAGTGCGCATCGCGTTAGCAGATTCGCTCAACGTTCCGGCCGTGCATGTCCTCGCAGACGTCGGCGTACCAGCCTTTCTCGAACGCTTGCATGCGTTGGGCTTTGCGCACCTCACGCATCGCGCCGATTATTATGGCCTGGGTCTGACGCTCGGAGGCGGCGAGGTCAGCTTGTGGGAGCTGACGGGCGCATATGTCACCTTGGCACGTCAGGGCCTGCCCGTCGCGCTCAGCGTTTACGGCAAACCTGGCAGTTCGAACAATGCACTGGGCGGTCAGAATCTCGACTATCCGAATCCTCGCGCCGCGTGGTCTCTCGTCACTGACATCTTAAGCGACCCGCACGCTCGCGCCAAAGCATTTGGTGTCGATTCCGTTTTGGATATGCCGTTCGCGGCCGCCGTAAAAACCGGCACCTCATCAGATTATCGCGATACTTGGACGGTTGGTTTCACGCGAGACTATACCGTCGGTGTCTGGGTCGGAAACTTTGACGGCGAACCGATGCGCCAAGTCTCTGGAGTGACCGGAGCTGCGCCGCTGTGGAACCGCGTCATCACCCACTTGCATGAGAAAAATGAGCCCGACGCATTCAGCGCTCCGCCGGGCTTGGTTATGGAGCCGATCTGCCCTACCACAGGTTTACGGCCCGGTCCTAGCTGCTCGGCTGTATACGAATACCTTTATCCGCAGGATTTGGCAACATACCGGGCCGCTCAGCCACGGTCTGACAGCGCGCGAGCGTACGATCCTCGGCTTGCAGCCCAGCCTAAGCCGGTTCAACGAGGCGAACCGGCAACGAGCGCAGTTTTCAGAATTCTCTTTCCCCGCGACGGTGATGTTTTCGCGCGCTACCCGTCAACCGGCGAATTTGCAGCAGGCGAACAAGGATTACAGTTCCAGACCACGGCTGCGAAAAGCCGAGTTCGCTGGTTTATCAACGGCCGCCGTGTGGCGGCTGCTTGGCATGATGCGGTCTTTTGGACGCTTCAAGCCGGCACGTGGCAGCTGCGTGCCGTCAGCGGATCAGGAACCGACCAAATAACGTTTCGCGTGATCGCAGCGCATCAGCATGTCTTACGCCGTGGTTTTTCGCTTGCGCATAGCAACTAGCGGCTGCGATAGATGCGCACTTCTTCCCGCAAAGTGCCGGCCGAAATATTGACTTCAATGAGCAGCGTTGCGGTGGCGAAGATCAACACCGCGCCGCCCGCGATCACGATCGCCGGCCCGATCCAATATAATTTCGTTTCGTGTATCGCTTCGAGCAGTGCGATGACGAGACTCGAAACCAAGAACAGCGAAATGGAGACGTAGTATCCCATAAGCGCCTGGCGGGCGAGTTCGGCGCGCCGTAGCTGCAAATTTATGCGCGCTTCAACCAGGGCCACAGTCTTTTGATCGGCCTGCGATTTGAGTTTCTCGGCTTGCGCGATGAGAGCGCGCGTTTGATCGACGATGCGCCCCAGACGTACCAGCGTGCTCGACACAAGCGAACCGGCCGCCAAGATGAGAATAGCCGGCGTGATCATCGCCGACACTATGGAGAGCGCGGGGTTGAGAACCGGTTGATTCAGCATCGTCTACTTTTCAATTCGAGCCACTGCCGCTCATTCCAAAATCAAATGTATATCGGCGGAGATTTGTGAACCAATCGGCGAATGGGTACGAAAAAAACTTTTAAGACGCTGACGACCGAACAATGGAAATCGTTCAACGCACAATATCCGACACCAACATTCTTTGCGGGACCGGCGTGGGCTTTGGCGCTGAACGCGGACAACGCAAACGCCGTTCCGGAACCCGTGGTTTTTGAAGTCAACGATGGCCCGACGATGTTGTTGCCGCTGGTCCGCATGCGCGGCAATCGTCTGGGATGGCGAATCGGTTCCGGGTTTCCCTTGGGCGGTTACGACGTCATTTTCACACTTGACGGCGCGATAGCGGACGGAAAGTTGCTGGAATCATCCTTGCAGCGTCTGTGCGAGTATAGGCTCGACCATTTGGAACTGACACTTTGGCCATTTCTCGAAGCGTTGAAACCGCCACAGTACGCGGTGCAGCGTTACGAGGCATCGGTGATCGATCTGATCGACGGAGCGAGCGCCGCGATCGAGCGCATGGACGGGCGGAGCCGCCGCATGGCTGGCCAGGCGGAGCGACGGGGCGTGACCTGCATCCAGAAAACCGATCCCCAAACCGTTGACATCTATTACGAGCTTCTCTTGCAGTCGGCAAAGCGTTGGGGAAGAGCGGCGCCGACGGTTTCAAAGCGGCTTTTACAGGCGCTGGTTCACCACGGCGGCAGCGATGTTGAGATTTGGCTGGCGTTCTTCGAGAACAAGCCGGTTGCAGGCATTATGGTGCTTTACGGATCGGTGGAGGTTTTTGTATGGAGCGCCGCGATGGACGCTGATTATGCGGTGCTTCGTCCGCACAACATATTGCACGTGACGCTCATGAGAGCGGCTGAAGCCAGAGGCATGCGCTGGTACAACATGGGTGCGAGTGAAGGTCTGCCCGGAGTAAAGAAGTTCAAAGATGGCTTGGGTGCGCGCACGATCGGGTATGATCGCTTGACCTTGGAAAAGAAATTGTTCAAATTTTACCGCAGGCTGCGTGAGCGCAAGTCGGACGTTGGTTCCGCGGTTTAAGCCGAGGTACTGTGGTTTAAGCCGAATGGACCTCTTGGACTTTTGCCGTCAAGACCGGCACCGGACTTTTGCGCACGACACCATCAGCCACGCTGCCCAGTACAAGCCGTTCCAGGCCCTTGCGCCCGTGGGTCCCAAGCACGATCAAGTCGGAACCTGTCGTTTTCGCAAGCTCGACCACCGTCTCGACGCAGTCGCCCTCAGCCATTTGCGAATGCGCCTGCACCCCGGCCTCTTGCGCTTTGGCAATCGCTCCCCGGAGAATTCCGGCGCCGGCAGCACGTAATTGCTCGATAACGGGCGTGGGATCGGCAAACTTGTTGCCGGGGATAACCGAGGCGATGATCTTCTCTACTTCAACAACGTTGACGAAGGTTACGAAAGCTTTTTGATCGTCTGCGATTCGGATCGCGAGTGCCGTCGCTGCGTTCGACTGCTCCGAACCGTCAACCGGCACGAGCAAGGCCCGAAATACCGCCATCCCATCATACCCCCGCTTAGGACTACAGCCTTATTCGCGGGGTTAAGGCCATTCTCCACGCATGATGCGGGCCGAGATTTTGCGGAGCTCGCCGAGCGTCCGGAATTCTCCGAAAGCCGTCCACCAGTGATCGCCGCGCCACTCGTAGTCGAATTCTATCAAGGCGACACGCACCATATCACCATGGTCTGCGGTTATCACGAAATCCGCGGGACCACTGTTGAGGAGTCGAACTGACTCCTTTAATCGATCGAGCTCGTTCGCTTGCTGGGATTTGTCTATCAACGTTGCCGCCCCTGAGGTTTTGCGAAATAAATAGCAGTATACCACATCATCGTGGTCCAAATTGTGTGTTGTCAGCGTGCTCTAGCAGGCTGTTTGTCCCTGTGACAAACGTCACAACCGACTCGTCGGACAACTGCCGACATCGTCTAGACCTCGTGCAGTGGGAGAAGTCTGGGGCTGGTGCCTCAGCCGGTCTTCAAAACCGCGTTGGTCTCCGCAAGGGGACTGGTAGGTTCGATTCCTATCTTCTCCCGCAATAACTTGAAGGCTTCTATAACACTGGTGGCTCGCATATTGCTTCACCACCTAAAGCTTATGCTGCTGTGCATAATCAGCATGCACAACAGAGCTGACGGGGCATCATTTAGCATGCACAACCATTGTACCTTGCGCCTCCAAGCTCGTTCAACTTTTTCACGAGCGCCGATCATATGAAGCTCACTCATTTCGCAAGAGAGACATCCAGATAATGTCGCGATATTCGTCGTCGTTGTAAACGTATCGACGAATGAGTCAGTCATGTGTCATCCAAAACGATTCGCCCTCGGGTTTTAAACTCTCTAACGCGGGTGTATCCCAAAAGTCGCCTACACCGGTTAAGATCTCTGGCTTGGTGGACACATATGCATTTGGCATAAGGACTCGGACATTGCTCGACGCCAGCAGGTGTGCAGCCAACAGATACTGTTCATTATAAAATAGATTTCCGGAAGGATAATCGAACGGCAAGTAGATGTCATGGATATGAATCAAAACCCCAGGCGGCAGCGATGGCAATACCTCCAGAAAAAACACCGTAACGTCGGAATTCATAAAACTCCGATGCGATCCGTCAAAGAAAAGTATGTCTCCGCGTTTTAGCGTCGGAAATTCTGAAGGATGAACGTCTTCCAAAGATTTTCTTATTACGTGATCGCATAACGAATCTATCGCACTTCGCGGGTGGGGATCGATGGAAACGATTCTGGTGCCTAAACCGTGGTCCTGAATGGCGCGTCGCGCGAACCTCGTTGAATGCCCTGATCCAATCTCCAAGAAGGTCTGCGCGTTGGAAGACGCGACAAATCCATACAGAGCAAAGGCATCCAGACTTGAAAACCACCCATTATACCAATAAGGAATGACCTCATCCTTAGTCCAGTATGGTAGCGATCTTATTGGCTGAGCGATTCTTGAGAATTCTTCCAATCTTTGTCGATATTCCGATTGCCATCGGTCGACGAGAGCCAGGAGTGCGCGGTTCGGCGGTTTTCCGTAACCATAGCGCGGATATTGATTGTTGACCGGATAATCGACCGGAACCAGTTGCCACGGGTTTCCCTTTAAAGCTCTGAGTAGAAGGAGCAAGAATGGATGGTGTTGTTCGATGTGCGCGACAAGAGCGGTGCGACGCTTAAAGTAGTGTATCACGCGTAGACCAATTCAGAATAATCTGAAGTTACCATACAAATGCAGTTCCACTGGTACCAGAGAGGCATACGGAGTCCTCCAAAAAGATTGATCGTATAGCTGGTTGCGCACTACCTAGTCTTAATGAAGTCATAACGCGACTTCCTGATACAGCTCCAGAAGCTTCTTCGCTTCTCTTGTCCAATTGTAGCGCTCTCGAACCGCTGAGCTTCCATGCGTCCCTAGAATCTCCGCTTGTCTACGATTTGCAAGCAGGTACCTTATCTTTTCGCTGAGTGCGCTCACGTCATGCGGATTTACTACGAAACCGCATTTCGACGATTCAATTATATCGCGCCACAACGGAAAATCGGATGCGATAACGGGAATTCCCGCTGACATATACTCGAATAGCTTGGTTGGCAGCGCTTCAACATAATTCGGGCCAGGGTAAAAAATTACCACACCAGCAATTGACGAAGATAAAAGCTTACGTATCTCCGCACGAGAGATCCATTCAGAGTATTCAACTTTGTCCCAACCAGGTAGTCGCTCTACTTCAGCTCTTAAGGCTTCGGTTTCAAAGGTCCCGGCGATCATAAGACGTGCGTCATTCGGAATTTCCGGCATTGACATGGCCTCAACCATCTCGAAAATACCGCGCATGCGAGTGATGCTGCCGATGTAAGTGATTCGGTTTGAGCGCAATTCAAAGGGTATTGGCTCAGGAGTTACTAGCTCATCATCAATCGGGAAATTTTGAACGACAGTTGTCCTTTGGCTTGGAAATTGACGTGCGATAGCAGGCGTCGCCGCGACAACGCGTGTAAGGAGCCAAGAAGTGAGCCAAATCGCTATGTGGATGAACTGTCCTAGAACTGGCCGCAGCCAAGCATTTAAATAGTGCTTGTCAGACACATCCGCCGCGATGTCTTCATGCGCGTCGAAAATTACCTTTTTGCCAAGCATCCGTAGCAAAAGTGCGATGGGGACCAACTCAGGATCGTGAACATGGTAAATATCGGCCTTTTGCTTTAGTCCTACGGCCAAAACTTGGAACACGGTTCGAGTCATCCGTTGCAGGCGGCTCTTGCTTCGGGGCACTGGCTCAATCCGGACCCCGTCGATAGTCTTCCCGCCCGTATCAGGCGCAATCAGTGTAACGTCGTAACCTGCCGCAGCAAGCGTCTTACATTGCTTGTGAAAAATGCGCACATCGTCGGATGCGTGAACCGAGGACATGTGCACAACACGCGTCTTACGTTTGTTTGATAGTATCATAGGTCAAAACCAATGTGCGTCGCTGGAAATTGGCTTACCAGAGATCTTCGGACCCAACTCGTACCTAGGTTAGCCAGGTCTGGGTTGAACAATAATCTGGACACGTAAACCTCTTAAACGGTTTGCTTTTGTGTAGGCGTGATCGATTGGCCACGACGCGTGCCTGCAAGGCGGGCTGAGCTTGTCAGTTCGCTCACCCTGACGAACTTGCGCGTCACTGTGCTTCTTCCATGCGGATTATGGTCACGCATTGGACACGAATGCCTAGGACCGGACGTACCTGCCTGTTCTGTTAACGGCCGCGCGAATCATGGGACTTTAGAGTTGGCCGTGGTAATTAATTGATGCAACAGAACCAGTACTTGCCTTCTTCCACCTAACTCGTCGAGCATGCATAACCAGTGCCCCTTGCTCGTCGATTCTTTCACCAGTGCCGATCATATGAAGCCCACTCATTTCGCAAGAGAGACATCCAGATAATGTCGCGGTATTCGCCGTCGTTGTAAAGCAATTTCCGCAGCAGCGCTTCTCGTTGAAAGCCGCAGCGTGTATAACAGCGTATCGCGCGCGTGTTGTTGGGATAAACCCCAAGTTCGATGCGGTGGAGCTTGAGTTTTTTAAACCCGTACGCGCAGACCTTGCGAATGACATGCGTACCGATTCCACGACCATGATATGCTTCGTCGAAAATTCCTATGGTAAGCTCTTTGCCGCTGAAGAGCGGCACTCTCAACGTGCAGATGCCGACGAATTTCCCGCCAACCACAATTGCGAAACGAGTGGTTTCCTTGCTCTGTCTTAGCCGCTCGACTGTCTCCGCAACCGAGCGCGGGAACATGAAGCGCGTAAGATCGCTGATGGATCCCGACGCAAAGCCGTCACGCAATGCAACGGCGTCGTTTGCGCCGAACAGCCGAACGCGCACATCTGGGAACGTCGGCCGAACTCGCGCCGGCGAAATCAACGCTTCAACCGCTTGCGGCGTTGCTTCCACTCCTCGTGCAATACGCTCATCAGATTACAGTCCGTGTACTTTCCGCGTACATACGCATACTTACGCAGCACGCCTTCTTGAGTAAAACCTGCCCTTTCAAAACAGCGAATCGCGCGCGCGTTGTCGGGGAGGACGGTCAATTCGATACGCTGTAGCGGCAGCACGCGAAAAGCTCCGTCAACGAGCACGGTAACGGCATCTTGGCCAAACCCGCGGTTCCAAAACCGGCGGTTATAAATGCCGATGCCGAGGTTCGCCCGCGCTCCATATATTCGCAAACCCGCGGTCCCGATGTCTCGGCCTGTCAGCGTCTGGATGATGAACGCGGGCATGTCCGGATCGACGGCTGCGCGCGCCGCCCATTCCGCCACCGCGGCTCCTGACAGGGGCAATTGCTTATTCACCCATTCCAAGGCCGGCCCGTCATCCCGCCAGCGTTGCAGCAGCGCCACGTCCTCGGGCTCGATAGGCCGTAACCTCACCTTTTTGCCCACCAGCCAAGTGGCGGGAAGCTTCTTTAGCCGGCGTGGCTCACTCATATCGTGTCACAAATTCTGCCGTTTGCCCGTAAGGCGCATCTCCACCGCTGCCGAATGCTAGAAGCATGTACCGCCGCTTGGTCTTGCTGCTCATTGCTTGCCTATCCGCCATTGCTGCGGGAAGTTCATTCGCGCTCATCGCACCAGCGTCGGCCAAGACACCGCCGGCGCCGCTTTCGTTGGAACAAGTGCTGGCTCGACATCACGATGCCCTCGGCAGGCTGCCCGCCCTCGTCGCCCACTGGTCGGGCTCGATTAGCGAAGATGCGCAACAAACACACTACGAGATCACAGCGGCGCGTGATGGGCGTTTTCGCCAACTATTCAAGTTTGCGCTCAGCGAGCGCAGCCAGGGCAGCAACGGCGTCGTAGACTGGCTGCAAGACGAAAACGGCAACGTGCAACTCGTTCCGGCGGAACACCACGTTTCAATGGACGCCCGCCTGGTGCGGCTGAACGATCTTCGTGTTGACGCCCAACACGCCGTTCTCAGCGGCATCAACGACGTGGACGGCCACCGTGCGTATGCGGTCAACACAATCGTCAACGACAAGCTTTCCGTCATCTACATTGACGCCGACTCGTGGCTCGTCGATGGCGCCGACTTCGGTGAACGATCGATTCGTTATCACTCCTATCATCGTTTTCAGGGAGTGCCGGTGCCGTCCTCGATAACGGAGACGAATGGCTCAACGACTGCCACCATTACCGTTGATGCCTGTTCCTTCCGGGGAATCCGTGATGATTTCAATCCTCCCGCTCAAAAACGGCCGCAGTTTCCAGCCGGCATCCGCGAAGTAGCTCTGAGTTTTGACTCGCCCAAAGGCTTGATCGTGGTGGCGGCGAGTATCAACGACCACCCCGTGCACTTATTGATCGATTCCGGCAGTACCACGTCGGTCATCGACAGCGATCTCGCAAAACGCCTCAACCTGGCAACCGGCGGCATCGCTCGCGTGCAAGGCGCCGGCATGCTGACCGGTGCCATAGCGCGCGTCGATTCGCTCAATATCGCCGGCATGCGCTTTGCTCCGTTCTACATGGAGGCGGTGCCCCTACGGCTACCGGGGCCCATTTCGCGAGAGGGGATCGACGGCGTCCTCGGCTACGATCTGCTGGCCCCGCTCGTCATGCGCATTTCGTACCATCATTCGGAGCTGCGTTTCATGTTTCCGGAGTCGTTTAATTATGCCGGCAACGGGTCGGTTCTGTCGATCGACACCGTCAAGCGCGTTCCGCTCATGAATGCTTCATTAGGTAAAGACGATCGCGGCATATTCACCGTGGACACCGGTAGCGACGCGCGTCTCGTCTTGTATCGCGCTTTTGCCGATGCGAATCGCCGCGATTTCGTGGATCCCTGGAACAACAATCAGGATTTCGGCGCCGGGGCCGGCGGAGATTTCCCCACCCGGATCGCCACGGTGTCGCGCCTGAACCTCGGCGCTTACTCACTCACGAATCTGATCACCGAAGTGATAATGCGGGAATCCGGCGCATTCGGGTCTTCGTCGTCGGATGGAATCGTGGGGAGCGGGTCGCTCGGATTGTTCGACGCGGTATTCTTCGACTATCCCAACAAGCGAATTATTCTAGAGCGCTAACCCGCGTTTCGCTCCGCCCGCATGTCAACGAACTCGGCGAGCCGGTCCATGGCGTCATCGCCGAGCGCCGCAAAGGCCACCGCGACCTCGCCGATGTTCGATGTGCGCACGATATGAGCGTCGATGTTGATCGTTGCGTCAAGCGCGAGCGGCAAATGGATGATGATCCGCTCGTCGTTGTCGACCGTCTCCTCGGTCAACATAAGGATCCCACCCAGGCTGATGTTGTCGACCGTGGCTGCGCACAGCCTGCCGGACGCGACGATTGTAAACGTCACCGGCAAAGAAATATTGAAGCGCGGCGCCTGCCGGCGTTCGGAGGGACGTTGAACCCACGGTCCTTGCGACAATCAAACCTGCTCTATCGTGTCGACCACCCAGTCGGATGAGGATGAACGCAAATACGCTCCGCAGTACGCGCACTTGCCGTCTTTCAAACTTAGCGGCGCTCCGCACGACGGACAGCTGTTAGCGAGTTGCGTTTGGCCGGCCACTGTCTTGGCATCCGCTCGACGGATAAACGTCCAGCGTTCGGTGAAGGTCTTTTGATATTGGTCGCCGTCAACCACCTGCTTCGTGTTCTCGTCGATCGTATAGTCAGTCATGCTCGCGTCAAAGGCGACGATGATGCTGTCATAGGGCGCAGCGGCGGTCACCGCCACGATGCGGCTATGGCCGATCACGATATTTTGCAGCAGGTCTATTTGGTGGTTCGCAAGCAGCTGATCGGTCTGCATTTTATGGCGCTCGTAAAGCGCCTCGCTCATGACGTCGCGCGCTAAGTCCTGGTTGCGCGCGGTCCAAGCTTGTTGCAACTTGAAAAATGCCGTATTGGCGCGATCGATGAACGCCTGCTCATCGAAATTCGAATCGCGCGCTTTGATCACTGCGATGCCGGCTGCGATTGCGTTTTGATCGACGGGTTTCGCGGGAGCGCTCGTAACGATCGGCCCTCGAGCGTCATCGTCGGTCACGCCTGCATCTAAAGTAGGCGACCAGCGGCTGACGCTTGTCCAATTCCCATCGCCGCGTCTCTGTGACTGCTGGTAGAGATAAAAGAGGATGATGATAAAGACAAGACCGCCGAACCCAAAGCCGTGACCAAGGAACAAAAGCGGCCACAAGCTCCAAAGTCCGCCGCCGTAGCCGCCGCCATAACCACCGCCGTGACTTCCACCACCGTAATGCTGCCCGCCGCCGGCGCGCGCCAACGCGGCTAACGGCTCTGCGATGGCCACGAGCCACCCGACGACCGCACCCGATACCAACAATCTCCTCAACATCTTGGCGACCTCCAAAAATACCCTGGGTGCCTACCGTGCCGGCGCGTGAAAGGTTGCACTAGGAGCTTTGGTGTCTAAAGTTTTCGGGATTGTCCCAATTGCAGACCTTCGCCGCCCAGCCAGGCGTTTAGCCGTTCGGACGTTTTCCAAGTCAAGTTCTGGGGTTTTTGGCGTTTCGCAGATGCAGGCCACGTCAGCGAGTGCACGGCAGGTGAGCAGCGCCCTGAAGCCGGCCGCTCCGATTTGGCCTTTGCCGACATGCCAATGCACGTCGTTGCGCGCTCCTAGAGCGACCTCGGTATCATTGATGTGCAGTGCGTGAATTCTTTCAAAACCGATATGCTTGTCGGCGTCGGCAAGCATGCGCGCGACGCCTTTTTTGGTCGCGATCTCGTAGCCGCTCGCCCACAAGTGTGCGGTATCCAGGCACACACCGATTCGAGAACTGCCGATGGCGCGCACGAACTCCCCGATCTCTTGCAGGCTCCCGGCGCAGCGGTTGCCGCCGCTCGCCGAGTTCTCCAGCAGCAGCATCGGCCCGGCGGGAGCCTTGCGAATGAGCCGCTGCAGCAGCGTGCAGACACGGGCGAACCCGTGCTCGCGAGGCTGCGTACCGTAGCTTCCCAGATGCGTATTGACGTATTCGATGTTGCCCTTCGCCGCCACCATCAGATCGTTGGCGACGAGTTTTGCGCTAAATCGG